>ERZ1292625.1447-Hain-H41-01um-R1-1447-length-28142-cov-9_pt1 | contig 28142 bp, 25 predicted proteins | sample MGYA00564400_ERZ1292625 | MGnify/ENA primary metagenome ERZ1292625 (study PRJEB36523, sample SAMEA6512639) | groundwater metagenome | collected 2019-01-08 | study: AquaDiva: Metagenomics assemblies of 32 groundwater samples | reverse complement strand
GATGCCGCCCTTGTTGTCGTCCCCTATTATAACAAACCTCCGCAAAGAGGAATCTACCAACATTTTCGTCAAGTGGCTGAACAAAGTGATTTCAGTGTTTTTGTTTACAACGTCCCTGGGCGTACGGTCGCAAGTATTGACGTCGATACGCTACAAAGACTGAGTGAAATTCCGCAAATTATCGGAATTAAAGAGGCAACGGGAAAAGTTGATCTTTTAAAAGAAATGAAAAGCAAAACACGCAAAAATTTTATTTATTTATCTGGCGATGATGGCACTTACGTAGAGTTTTTAAAAGCCGGAGGTCAAGGTGTTATTTCGGTGGCTTCGCATGTAATTCCAAAGGCTATGCGCAACTGGACGGATTGGGCAAATCGAAGCGAATGGCACAAGTCCGTGGAAGATAGCCTAAAGTACAATAAGCTGATGGAATTATTATTCGTCGAAGCCAATCCGATTCCTGTAAAAAAGGCTTTGCAGAAAATGGGATTCATCTTAACAGCTGAACTGCGACTTCCTCTTGTTGAAATGGATGCAGATTTGGCAAAAATGTTGTTTTCAGAAATGAAAGATTGCGGAGTTTTAACGTGAAAAAAAATAAAGTCGGCATGCTTGGTGCTTCGGGACGCATGGGGCAGGAAATTTTGCTGTGCCTCGAAGGTCAAACCAAGTTCGAAGCCTTCTTGGGATGGTCAAACCAGAAAGAAGAAACTGGTTATAAACACAGCGTGACCAAGCTCGAGCCAGACTTAGTGGATAAAGTTGATATTTGGTTAGACTTTTCCACGCCGGAAGCCTTGATGAGTGCTTTGCCAAAAATAGGACGTTCAAAAAAGCCGATCATTTCAGGAACAACGGGGATGAGTGAAATACAAATGAAAAAGTTAAATTCATTGTCGACTTCAGCTCCGGTGATGTGGTCTTCAAATATGAGCTTGGGAATAGCTGTCTTAATGAAAACGATAGAAAATTTAAATTTAATCTCTCACTTTGATTTTCAAATTGAAGAAACGCATCACAAACTTAAAAAAGATCGCCCGAGCGGCACGGCCTTGTCTTTACAAAAAAAACTCCAGAAGGTTGTAAAAAAGAATCTGCCGCCGGCCGTTTCCATGCGCGGCGGAGGAGTTGTCGGAGTTCATAAAATTTGGGCTTATGGCACAGAAGAAACTCTGTGTTTTGAGCACACCGCGCTTCAGCGGCAGGTTTTTGCTCGTGGCGCGATTTGGGCTGCTGAAAGACTTTTAAAAAAGCAAAACGGCTTTTATGTGTTTGGAGATTTACTGAAGTGAATCGGTTTTTAGTACAAATTTCATTGAATATAACAAGGGGCTCGCAGGGATTAACTGAAATTCTGAGCGAAGTTCTTAAGAAAAACAAAATACTTTCAATTTCATCTGTTTATAAAAGAAAAGAAATTTTTCAAGCGGAACTTGAAGCCCAATTTATTTTAGTGATTTGTTGTGAGCAAGAAGGACCATGGCAAGACGCTCAAAAAAACTTAAAAATTGCATCTCGAAGGGGCCAAGTCACTTTGTTGGTTTTTGAAAAAGAAGTGATCATGACACCGGAAATGACTTTGCCTTCACCAGACCTTCACAGTGATCCTATCGCAATTTTAGCCGCGGCCGAAGTCTGGCCTGGTTATGTTCACCCAATCTATAAAAAACCGCTTTCATCGCTTGTCGGACATGGCCAAAGAACCGATCGTGGCGAGTTTTTATTTCAAGGACAAAATCTGCTCGAGGAAGCCCGTAAGCTATCTGGACTATAGGCCTGGGGTCTTGCCTCAATTCGGACAGTGGTCTCTAATGAATAGTTCATGAAGCTTTTTCAAAGAATGAGTGTTTTATTTTTAACGGGACTTTTGTGTTCTTGCCGCACAGATGGCGTTTTTCTGCATGAAGTTCCGGGAAGCGCTTCGGATGCCAGAAAAGCCATCGTTTCTGTTATTGGCGAGCCTAAAAGTACAAGCAGCAATGGGCAAGAACTCGTTAGTCGCTATCACGATAAAGATGGACAATTTAATGAGGACATAAAAAACAACAAAGAGCGTCGCTTCACGCGCATTACGATTTTAGGAGATCGCCGCCCCTTTGATCTTCAGATCGAAGTTGTTATTGAAAAGAAATCAATCGAAGGGGGCTACGCTTTTTTTGCCCTTGATGAAGTTTTAGCGAAAGAAATGGCAACAAAGATAAAAAAAGCACTTAACCAAAGTCTCGACAAGCGCAACATGATTGACGATTTCAGGGCTTTCTAATTAACATAAAGTATGAACTTTTGAGGTGAATCTGTACATTCCATCGATTCTGTTGATTATGGCATTTGCTTTTTTTACCATTGGACCTTCGTCCTTGGGTCAGATGTCTTTTGTGCAAATTCATAAAACTCTGACAATTAAAACAAACAAGAACCTTCCTCCTTACATTGCCTATGAAGCCACGCAGTCACAAATACCTTCTGAAAAGAGCGAATGGGATCTGTTAACACAAAAACCATCACAGCCCTTACTTTTAAATAAAACTTTCGGGCCAGACCCTCGGCCATTCGCTCAAAAAATTGTTTTACAGGAAGTTGTTATTCAAAAAGAAATTCAAACGATTAGACCAGTACAGTTTAATCCCTCATTAGAGAACAAGAGAATATCAGTCCCAATTGTTCGCGAAGACAGTGAAGATTGGAAAAATGATTTAACTCCGGAACAAAAAGAGCGTGTGGCGCGGATCGACGTTAGCGAGCCACAAGTCGCATTACCCATTTTTCAAAAAGCAGAAGCGACAAGGGCTTTTCAAAATAAACCCAGTTACGCGGCAGTTTCGGGTCAAGCATCAACGCGAGCTCAAAAAGCTAATGAATTTTCTGAAAAGAAAATCAGCGGGATTGGAACAACGCAAACGACCCAAGCGAGTGATCTTATGATCGCAAGCAATAGTCCTGATTTTGATACAAATCTTTTGAAAAACGAAATTCAGATTATGGGCCACATTGAAATTCACAAGGGTTTAGCAATTACAAATGAACATCATATTGAGCTGAGAAGAAAAGAAGAAGGAGTCTCGCAGGAGCGCGGCGAAATTGATTTGCAAAAAGGAACATATTCTATCCGTGTCTTAGAACCAAGAGGAAGTTTAACCGCCCAGCTTGTTAGTAAAAATGGCCAAATTATTGGTGAAGGAGCTGTGCGAATTGCTCAAATTGCACAACAAGACAATAAAACATATCAAGGGCCAAAAATAAGAATTTTTCCAAAGTCCGAAATGTCAGGACAAGTATTAAGCGCTTATAAAACCGAGAGCAAAGAACCCGCGCCCGAAAAAACAAAAGTGACATTTCTTGATGGCTCCGTTGAATTTGATGTAAAAAAAGATGGCCAAATTCAATACGACTCCTTAATTCGAGGATCTTCGACGCTGCTAAGGGCGCAGGCCCCAGGCTTTGCGCCAACTCAACAAATTGTTACTTCTGGAAATGATTTTCAAAGTATTTTATTTCCCGAGTCGATGATCTCTTCATTTAAAAATATTGTTAGTGAGCAAAGACATGCGAACTATAATGATCCGAAAGTTCCTGTGATTTGGGGACAAGTACTACAAGACGGTCATCCTGTTGCGGGCTTACAAGTTAGCCTTGAAGCGTATGATTCTGCAGATATTATTTATTTTAACGAACTTCATCTTCCCGATCCAAGCTTAACGGCGACATCGACTCAAGGAGGCTTCGCTATACTGAATCCTCCTCTGGGTTTTCAATCCCTGCTTGTCACTCGAGGAGATGTTTATTACGCTCACCAAAATACCATCGTTGATGAAGGCGTGACTTCATTTGTACGATTGGAAACGAGTCTTAAAACAGAAAATGCGAGCGTCAAAGTCTATGATGCATTTACTGGCCAAGCGCAAAGAGCCGAATTAACTATTCAAGGTTTGTCGGAAAAGATTTTCGTTGAAGATGGTTATCAAAATATTCTTCTTCCTCAGGTTTCGCAATTAAGTTTGCTCGAAGCTTCGCCGGCGCAAGGCTATCTAGTAGCAACCTACTTGTACAATGAAGCTCAGGGTTACATTCATGTCCCACTTATTTCTGACCAATGGATAAGTTGGGTTTCATCCCAACTTAGAATCAGCCAAAGTCCGGCAAGAAGTTTAATTATTGGTTTTGTTCCTGACGAAGAGTTTGAAATTAGTGTATTAAACTCTGAAGACATTCCTGCTCAAAATATTGTGTATTTCGATTCTCAGGGGCAAATTGTAAAATCGAAAATTGGCACAGCCGGCGGTGGTTTTATTATTTTTAATGCTCCAGTGGATGTTTTAGAAGTTTCGGCCCAATTGGTAAAATCCCAAAAAACCATGTCACGTGTTATTCCCGCTCAATCCGGGAAGGTAACAGTATTAAGTTACCGAACAGAATAATGTTTTTGAACTAAGTTTTTAAAAAAGTCACCGCGAACTTCAAAGTTTTTGAAATGGTCTAAACTTGTTCCGCCTGGGGAAAACAAAACCCAATCTTTTTTTTGAGCTTTTTCCATCACCGCGCTAAAGCAACCATCAAGATTGGTGAAGGTTGAACCAAGTAAGCCGGAACATTTCGGGATAAGGTCTTTGGATTCGCCAAAAAAATAAAATAAAATATTGGGGTTTCCAGCCAGGCGAGACAACTCATGCCAAGGTAAGTTTTTATCTCGACCACCAAGAAGCAGATGTATTTTTTGAGTTCCCGTCACATTTGGCAAACAAGAGTCCACCGCCATTAAAACGCTTTCGATAGATGTGGCCTTGCTGTCATTAATAAAATTAATTTCATTCCATGTTCCAAAAAATTCCATGCGATGGGCAAGTCCGGGAAATTCAATAAGCGCTTTCATCTGATCCGATGGAATTCCCAATTCCAGAAGCAACTTTGCGGCGACGGCCAAATTTTGCAGGTTGTGTTTGCCCACAAGACGAGCGGATGACAGATTTAAATTTTCTAATGAGTTATTTTTTGGAGTGGTCCAAAATAAAGGACAATTTTTATCAGCAATTTTTTCGAGTGCATTTTTACGTGAAAAAAGATCCGTACTTTCTTGATTAAGCACCACAGGACCCTTGCATAAAGTAAGAATTTTCATTTTTGATTCATAATAGGCTTCGAGCGAAGAATAACGTTCTAAATGATTCGGCGTTAAAGAAGTGATAGCAGCGCCAGACAGAGTTAAATTTTTACAGTTTTCTAGCTGATAACTGGAAAGTTCTAACACCACCCATTTGGCTCGCTGTCGCTTCCCAGTAGACACCTCACGTGCGTAGTCACAGAAAGCGGTGCCCAGATTGCCACCCACAAAAGTATTTTTATCTAGCGCAGTCAGTACGGCGCCTATTAAAGAAACTGTGGTGCTTTTCCCTACGGAACCTGTGACGCCGATAAGAATTTCACTTTCCAATATCGAACAGGCCAAATTAATCTCGCTGGTAATTTCGACACCTCGGGCTGCCGCTGCAACTATCCAATCTTTTGTAAGCGGAACACCAGGAGAAATGACTAAGGTTTGAGGCTGGTAAAGCCTGAAGAGCTCATTCGGGTCTGACGCCTGGGCCTGAGCTGATTTTTCATCAAAGGTAATGATATCCTTTTGAGGGTATCCAAGACTAAGCAAAAAGGATCGGGCGGATTCACCGCTAAGACCTAACCCCACAATGGCAATGGGAGTTTTAAGAGAAATTTTCATGGACCCCAGTCTCGATGAAAAAGAGATCTTTGCCAAGATCTTTATTATTAGAGAAGATAAACCAATGTTAAATAGTGATTTTAAATCAACTCAATATACAGCAATTATTAGCGACCTTCATTTGTGCGAGGCCGAGCCTGTTAATAAAAAATTTCCTCTTTGGAAAAAATATAAAACCCGCGAATTTTTTTATGACGAGGTTGTTAAGGAATTTCTTTCTCATATCGAGTCCATGGCTGCAGGTGAAAAAGTTGAGTTAATTTTGAATGGCGATATTTTTGATTTTGACAGTATCACGTCCATTCCGGAAGACCCGTTATTTCACGTGACATGGGTTGAAAAAAAACGAGGACTTTTCCCTCGTGAAGAACGAGCGCTGTATAAAATGAAATGTATTCTTCGCGATCACGTCGAGTTCTTTTCAGCTTTACGTGAATTCATGATTCGTGGTCACAAAGTTGTATTTATTTTTGGTAACCATGATGTTGAGCTTCATTATAACTTGGTTCAGGCAGAAATTCGGAAAGCCTTTGATTTGCCCGAAGAGGCGCAGTCCAATATTCGTTTTGTTGAGTGGTTTTATGTGAGCAATCAGGACACTTTGGTCGAGCACGGCAATCAGTACGATGCTTACTGCGTTTTTGAAGATCCGATCAACCCCTTCATGAGAAGTTACAATTACGTAACAATGAAGCTGCCCTTTGGAAATTTAGCGTGTCGCTACATCATGAACGGAATGGGTTTTTTTAATCCGCATGTTGATACTAATTATATTATGAACTTTAAAGACTACATTGCTATTTTCCTTCGCTATATGGCTCGCGCTCAACCGCTTGTTATTTTCACTTGGTTTGGCGGAGCGCTGATGACACTTTATTTTACCATGCGAGATCGCATTTTAGTGCCACTCAGAAATCCTCTGCGAATTGAAGATCGAATTCAAAGAATTGCCGATCGATCGAATGTTGAACCTCGAGTAGTACGAGAAATGAAAGAGCTCTTTGTTTCTTCATCAACTCGAAATCCCTTTTTAATTATGAAAGAGCTGTGGCTTGATCGGGCTTTTCTTCTTCTGGTTGCATTTATTGTCATTTTTCAATTTTTTACGGCCATGAAAGCTGCATTTGGAGTGTCTTTATTTTGGGGATTTATTCCATTATTTTTGATGATTCCCTTTTTTCTGTTTTATTCTAAATCGATCATTTCAAATGTGAGTACTTACAAAGAGCCGGATGAAAGAATATTGGCGATCGCAAGTTCGATCACCTCTGTTAAGCGTATTGTTTATGGCCATACTCATGTCGCGAGGCATGAAATTATTGGCCCCGTAGAGCACTTGAACTCGGGTAGCTGGTCCCCAGCTTTTTTAGATATAGAATGTGCAAAGCCAGTTGACCAAAAAACTTTTGTTTGGATTTTTCCCTCAGAAAGCCAGCATAGAAAAGCAGAGCTAAGGAAGTTTGTTTCCGGACAATCTGAAATTTTCAGGAATCCAAGAAATAAATAACGCGACGCCCATAAATGCATATAGCGGCATTTAAAGAATTCATTGTCTTAAAACTAGGCCTATGCCAGGCTCAAATCACCAATACGCATTGGAGGCATAAATGTCAGATGTAGATGTATTAGTCGTAACAAGCAAAGTTAAAAAATTGATCAAAGAAAAAGGCGAAATGAATACTTCAGCCGCTACGGTTGAAATATTAAGTAAAGCCGTTGAAAAACTTTGCATCAAAGGGATTGAGAGTGCTCGCGCTGATGGTCGTAAGACCGTTATGGATCGCGATATCATTATTGATCACATTTAATTTGTTGAGCTGATCAGTTTTTGTAGCTCATCCCAATCGATGATGTCGACGTCAAGGCTTTGAGCTTTTTCAAGTTTTGAACCAGGATCGTTACCGACAATAAGATAAGTTAATTTTGATGAAACGGAGGATAAAATTTTCCCTCCGTTTTTTTCTATTAAATCTTTGGCCTCATCTCGCCCTACCGGCAAAGAGCCGGTAATTAAAAAACTTTTTCCTGACAAAGAGCCTGTTGTTGCTCGCGCTGGCCCAGAAATCTTCACGCCAAGATTTTGCAGTTCTTTAATTTCTTTTGCGAGCTTTGGATTTGTAAACCATGTTTGAATAGCCTGGGCCACCTTCGGTCCAATCTCTGGAACTTGTAAAAGCTCTTCGGAAGAGGCCTTTGCTAGATTTTCAATTGTTAAAAAGTGCTCCGCCAGATGTTTCGCCGTTTGTTCGCCGACAAAACGAATTCCTAGGGCATGGATCAAGCGAGGTAAAGTCGTTTGACGACTTTCATTGATAGAAGAAATGATATTTTCCACGGATTTTTCGCCCTGGCGTTCAAGTTGCAAAAGTGATTCAGCATTGAGTCGATAAAGATCAGAAAATCTTTTTACTAGTCCCGAATCAACCAAAGCTTCAATTAAGCGGTCCCCAACTTTTTCGATATTCATCGCCCGCCGTCCAACAAAATGTTTAAGAGACTCTTTAATTACGGAATCGCAAAAGGGATTTACACAGCGACTGATTACCTCCCCTTCTATTTTTTGAACCTTAGAGCCGCAAGTTGGACAGGCACTGGGGATAACAAAGGCTTTTGAATTTTTTGGCCGCTTTTCTAAAACGACGGAAACAATTTCAGGAATGACATCGCCGGCGCGTTGGACAATCACCGTATCGCCTTCGCGAACATCTTTTCTTTCAATTTCTTCTTGATTATGAAGAGTTGCATTTGTGACGGTAACGCCACCAACGCGCACAGGAGTCATCACAGCAACGGGAGTCAGTGCTCCCGTTCTTCCCACTTGAACATGAATTTTTTCTATCACAGAAAAAGCTTGTTCAGGTTTGAATTTTGCTGCCGTAGCCCATCGTGGACTTCGTGCGACCAGTCCCAGATCGTCTTGCAATCTCAAAGAATTAACTTTAATTACAACTCCATCGATATCATAGGGCAGTTTGGATCGTCGTTTTTCAATGTCGTGGTAGTACTGAACGACTTCTTGAGGGCCTTTGCAAACTTTTGTTAAGGAAAGTGCCGTTGGAATTTCATAATGATCAAAATATTTTTCCAGATCTTCATGGGTCTTAAATGAAGCGCCCTCGACAACACCCGCCGCATAGGCAAAAAATCTTAATGGTCGCTGGGCTGCAATTTTAGAATCAAGTTGCCGAACAGTTCCTGCGGCTGCATTTCTTGGATTGGCAAAAGTAGGTTGACCACTTTCTTGCTGTGTTTCATTAAGGGCTGCAAAATCTTTTTTAAAAATTAAAACTTCGCCACGAACTTCCAGCAATGCAGGGGCATCTTCTTTCGCCAACGCCAAGGGAATTGAACGAATTGTTTTTATATTTTGTGTGACATCTTCCCCCATCACGCCGTCTCCACGAGTGATGGCCCTCACTAACTGACCCTTTTGATAGATCAGCTCTAAAGCTAGGCCATCAAATTTTAATTCGCAAAAATATTCAATTTCATTTTCGTTTCGCAAAAACTTTTTTACACGCTGATCAAATTCAAAAATGTCTTCTGGGCTGTAACTATTTTGTAAAGACAGCATTGGCGTGCGATGTTGAATTTTTTCAAAAATGGATAGTGGCTGTCCGCCCACCCGCTGGGTCGGAGAATCGCTCTTGTCCCATTCGGGGTTTTGCTGTTCGATTTTCACCAGTGCGGACAACATTTGATCGTACTCAAGGTCAGAAATTTCGGGACGATCAAGGACGTGATAAAGATAGTCATGACGAGCGATTTTTTTTTTGAGTTCTTGGTAGCGTTTGAGGTCCATTTTCATAGCCTTGTTTTAAACGAATTTGGTCCAGCGAGCAACAGCCAAGACCTAAAGTAGCGTTTGATGTTTACCTTTGCCAAGGGCACAATCAGGGCTGTGAAAAAACAACTGCTTAGAAATAGAAAAATGCTTATAGGGGGCCTAGCCATTTTGTTACCGGGTCTTATTTTGGGGCTTATTTTTATTCCCGGAATAGATAAGACCCAGCTTAAAAACCGCCCATCATTTGCAAGCATTGACTTGGCGGAAAGCGAAATCACCAAACAAGAACAAAATTTTTTAAAAATGCGACCAGATAACGAAAAAAAATTTTTTTTCTTTGCACAAGATAAATTTGCTGAACTTGGCCTTGTCTACATCCCAGGCTTTTCAGCGACGAGAAGGGAAATATCACCGGTCATTGAAAATTTAGCGCAACAATTAAAGGCCAGTTTGTTTATGACCCGCTTCGCGGGCCATGGGCAAAGCGGCGACGAATTCGCCAATATTAAAGCTGAAGATTTTTTATCGGATGGCTTAGAGGCTTTGCAAGTTTCACGAGTGCTTGGCAAAAAGAAAATTTGGATAGGGACTTCAACCGGAGCGCTTGCGGCACTTTGGGTCGCTGCCAACTTTCCCAATGAAATTGACAGTTTAATTTTAGTTTCACCAGCATTTGATCTTAAACCTGCGCAGAGTCGGTTTTTAGCAGGATATCTTGGCCCTCTGGTCAGAAAAGTTCTTGTTGGTCCTTATCGAGAATGGACTCCAGTCAGTCCTGAGCAGAAAAAATATTGGCACACGCGATATCGGGCTGAAAGCTTGACGGCATTAACGCGTCTGGTTTCGTGGAACCATGAGATAAATTTGGCCAAGCTAAAAATACCCGTTTTAATACTTTATACGCCATTTGATGATGTCGTTGAGGTGAGTTCGATTATCAAAAAATTTAATGAGCTGGGGAGCAAAAAGAAAAGTCTTCTCTCTATCCCCTCAAAAAACCATGTATTAGCAGGGGCCATAACGTCTCCAGAGACAACGGAACTGGTGACACAAGAGATGTTAAAATGGATTCAGGGTCTTAATTCCAAGGAATAATCGCGTGATCCCAAGCGATACATTTTCTTGTGGAAATCCCCGGCCTGAGTTAGAAGTAAAAACCGTATTTTTCCATACGAGCAAGAGGTTTATATGTCAAATTCGACTGACAATGCGAACACCAAGGTTGACGCCAAAACAATTGAGCAAATTGCCAAGCTCGCACGACTGGAAGTTTCTGAAACTCAAGCGAAGCAATACAGCCAACAACTTTCGCAAATTTTGAATTATTTTGAACAAATCTCAAAAGTAAATACCGAAGGCGTAGAGCCGCTTGTTACGCCTTCCGAAATTGAAAGTTTTTGGCGTGAAGATGAGGTTAAAAAAGATTACACGGCTGAAGAAATGACCGCAAACGCACCCTCGCGAGCAGGCAACCTTTTTAAAGTACCACCTGTTGTTTAAAGGAAATCTATGGATTTAATAAAAAGCTCTTTTTCAGAAATTAAGAATGCGATTAAAGAAAAAAAAATTAGTGCCAAAGAAGTTACTCAATTCTTTCTTTCGCGAATTCAAAGCCACGATAAAAAAATAAATAGTTTTATCACGATCAACGATAAAGCGCTCGACGAAGCAAATGTCATTGATCAAAAAATTTCACGTGGCGAAGACGCGGGCCTTCTTGGCGGAGTGCCATTTGGAATAAAGGACATGCTTTGCACGCGGGGCTTAAGAACGACGGCGGGCTCGAAAATTTTAAATAATTTTATTCCTCCCTACGATGCTACCGTGGTCGAGCGGTTAAAAAAATCAGGCGTCGTCGTGTTGGGGAAAACGAATCAAGACGAATTTGCAATGGGCTCTTCGAATGAAACTTCATTTTATGGTGTGGTAAAAAATCCGTGGAACTTAGAATGTGTTCCAGGAGGTTCCAGTGGTGGCTCTGCCGCCGCACAATCGGCGCGTTTTACAGCCGGGACGATTGGCACTGACACCGGCGGATCTATCCGCCAACCGGCCAGCTTTTGTGGAATAGTTGGTGTAAAACCCACTTATGGTCGAGTCAGTCGCTATGGAATTGTCGCCTACGCTTCAAGTTTAGATCAAGCAGGTCCCATGGTAAGTTCAGTCGAAGATGCGGCCCTCACTTTAGAGGTGATTTGTGGAAAAGATGAAAAAGATGCGACCACTTCATCCAAAACAGTTCCTGCATTTACAAAAAATCTCAGAAAAGATCTCAAAGGTTTTCGTATCGGCGTGATGAAAGAATTCATGAGCGATGCTTTAGACAAAGATGTTCAGCTGACTGTTGAACAAGCTTTAGATGCCGCGAAAAAGTTGGGCGCTGAAATAATCGAAGTTTCTGTCCCACTGACTTCGCAAGCCGTTCCAATGTATTACTTAGTTGCGGCTAGCGAAGCCTCGTCCAATTTGGCTCGTTATGATGGAGTTAAATATGGACATCGCTCTGAATTTAAAGATCTTTCCTCGATCGATTTAGATCAGTTTTATTCTAAAACGCGTGGACAAGGTTTTGGCTCTGAAGTTCAGCGGCGAATTATGCTGGGAACTTATTGTTTATCGGCCGGATATTATGAAGCTTACTACAACAAGGCCTGCCAAGTTCGAAGGTTATTAAAAAATCAATACGAGGACGCTTTTAAAAAATGTGATGTAATTTTATCGGCGGTCACGACTCATCCTGCTTTTAAAATTGGTGACCGAATTTCAGATCCATTAGCGATGTATTTAAATGATATATTTACAGTCTCGACAAACCTTGCCGGCTTGCCAGGCCTGAGCCTTCCTTTTGGGAAAGCGCACTCTGGCTTGCCGATTGGCGTGCAATTGACGGCAGGACCTTTCGAAGAACAAAAAATGTTGGATGTAGCGTATGCTTTGGAAAATGTTTCATCTGTGAAAGGAGCGCTACCCAATGTCTAATATGAGCGCGCGTGGATTTGAAGCTGTCATTGGTATTGAAGTTCACGTTCAATTAAAAACTAAAAGCAAAATGTTTTGTTCGGATTCAACCCAGTTTGATGCTGGCGACAATGAAAACACGTCACCGGTCAGTGTTGGAATGCCGGGAACACTGCCCGTAATTAATAAGTCAGCGGTGGAATATTCGATAAAAACAGGTTTGGCCTTAGGTTGTCAGATTCGTGAAAGATCAGTTTTTTCCAGAAAAAATTATTTCTACCCAGACTTACCAAAGGGCTATCAGATTTCTCAGTACGACTTGCCACTTTGCGAACAGGGCTCGATTACTTTCAAAGTCGACGGCAAAGATAAAACAGTTGGAATCACTCGAGCCCATATGGAAGAAGACGCGGGCAAATCCAATCATCATGGTGACTTTACGTTGATTAATTACAATCGCTCTGGGATTCCTCTTCTTGAAATTGTTTCAGAACCAGATATTCGCACAGCGCAAGAAGCGGCTGAGTACGGAAGAACTATTCGTCAAATTGTTCGGTATCTTGATGTTTGTGATGGAAATCTTGAAGAAGGTTCTTTGCGATGCGATTGCAACGTAAGCGTGCGCAAAATTGGTGTAGAAAAATTTGGAACAAAAGTAGAAATCAAAAATATAAACTCTTTTCGATTTGTCGAAAAAGCAATTGAATATGAAATTGATCGACAAATGGATTTAGTTGAAAGTGGCGAAAAAATTATTCAAGAAACTCGACTTTATGATCCAGATAAAAACAGAACCTTTTCAATGCGTACAAAAGAAAACGCACAGGAATATCGATATTTTCCTGATCCCGATTTACTGCCGGTGATTGTGCCCGCGTCGTTGGTGCAAAAGCTAAAAGCAGAATTGCCAGAGCTACCGCGGAACCGGTCGCTTCGATTTCAAAACGAACACAGCTTGCCGGAATACGACGCTATGGTTTTAACGAGCGAACGCGAGCTGGCAGATTATTATGAAGCAACTGCCAAAATTTGTAAAAACTATAAAGCCTCTTCCAACTGGGTTATGACGGAAATTTTGCGTGAACTTAATCAAGCAAACAAAGAAATCCAAAACTGCCCGATTTCCCCCAAACATCTTGGCGAAATGATTCAACTTATTGATGCAGGGACAATTTCCGGAAAAATTGCAAAAACTGTTTTTACAGAAATGTGGCAATCCGGAAAAGCTCCCGAACTGGTGGTTAAAGAAAAAGGTTTGGTGCAAATTTCCGACACCTCGGCGATTGAAAAAATTATTGACGAAGTTCTTTCGTCGAATGTTCAACAAGTCGCTGATTATCGTGGTGGTCGAACAAAACTTTTTGGTTTTTTTGTGGGTGCGATTATGAAAGCTTCCAAGGGGCAAGCTAATCCGGATCTGGTAAATAAAATTTTACAAGACAAACTCAAAGGCTAAAATTTTATGAAGCGAGTCGCCGCTCTTGATTTGGGCACAAACAGTTTTCTTTGTTTGATTGTCGAAGGCGACTCGACGGGAATTAAAAAAATTATCCATGACAGTGCGCAAGTAGTTCGCCTTGGTCAAGATATCAATAAAACAAAAATGTTTCATCCAGAAGCACTTAAGCGGATGGATCTTTGCCTTGAAAAATTTAAATCAATCATTGATAAATATCAAGTCGATCAAGTTTTAGCGATGGCGACCTCTGCGGCTCGAGATGCAAAAAATAAAAATGATTTTTTTGAAGTTTGCAAAAAACATAAAATTCCTGTCAACATCATTTCTGGAGCCGATGAAGCGCGAATAACTTATCAAGGCGCTACTGCCAACATTGGAGAAGGTCAACAAACGACGGAAAAAATTTTGATTGTCGATATTGGCGGAGGATCAACGGAATTAATTTTGGGTCAAGGCGACCAGATCTTATTTTCACAAAGCCTCAATATCGGCTGTGTGAGATTGACTGAGCAAATGATAAGCCAGCAGCCAGTGTCGAACGTTGAACATGTAAAAATTTTAAATAAAATTGAAAATGAACTTGATTCAGCTCTGCAAGAAATTAAAAAAATGAAGTTAGACAAAATTATTGCCGTAGCGGGAACGCCCACAGCATTAGTTGCGGCGCAGATTGGCCAGTTTGACCCGAATCAAGTCGAAGGCCATGTTTTTTCCGTAAAAGACCTAAACGACTGGGTGATGAAATTAAAAACAAGCAGTACGTCAGAAAAAATTTCCAAATTTAAAATTGAGTCTGGACGTGCGGACATTATTTATATCGGTGCGCTGATCCTTTGGACAATAGTCCAGAAATTAGATCTACCCTCTCTCAAAGTATCGATCAAAGGTGTTAGATATGGTGTGGCTGTCGAAATGTTAAGAAACTGAAGGATAAAAATGAAAAAAATAAAATTTAGAAAACAATTCACCATTGCTATCTTGAGTTTTAATTTTTTTTGCTCAATCTTACAGGCGGACAGTCCTGGCGCCAAACTGAAGCCACAAACAAAAGTTGAATTTGAAAAAGCGCAGATCGCTATTGGGGAAAAAACAATTGATGCAGAGATAGCCACAACAAGCGAACAACACTCTTATGGCTTAATGAATAGACTTAGCTTGCCCGAAGATTTTGGAATGTTATTTGTTTTTTCAAAAGAAGAGATTCAAACCTTCTGGATGAAAAATACTTTTGTCGATTTATCTATTGGATTTTTTGATGAGAAACAAAGATTAGTCGATATTCAAGATATGGAGGCAGTAAAATCAGTCATGGAACAACCCAAAACCTATACCAGCAAGAGCCCGGCAAAATATGCCCTAGAGGTTTCGCGAGGTTGGTTTTTAAAAAATAAAATAAAACATGGCGCCAAATTTAAAATTATCAGAAGTGGTCCTCTCTAACGACATTAGTCTAGAAGTTGGGTCTTTTCGTAGTCTAAAAGAAGACATTTCCGTTGCCTAACTAAAATCTTGTGATCTAATCAGACTAGGAAAATTGAAATAGTAGGTTTCAATGACACATCAAGGATGAGTGTATGATAAAAAAACTTTTGGTACTCTCGACGATTCTATGTTTAATTGCTTCAGCGGGATGTACGTCTAAAAACGCAAAAGATGAAGGCGAACAAGCTGTAAGCGAAGGCGGTGAGCTTGAAAATGTTGGCGACGCCAACGCAGCCTCACCAGATGGCCTCGAAGGCAGTGTTGAAGAAGCGAAACCCGCGGACGATGCAAGCCTGACGGATCAAGCGAATACAAGTGATACACTAACTGAGGACGTCTTAGATGCCGCAGGTACAAATGAAATCGCCGCCGAAAATACAGAGCCCGCAGCAACGGACCCAAACGCAGCACTTCCCGCTGACAACGCCGCTCCGAGCGATACTTTAGCTGGAAATCCAACGCCCTCACTAGATAATCCTCCTCCTGTCGAGACATCCTCAGGTTTAACTGAGGCAATTCCTCCGGCTGAAGAAAAACCAAAAACTTCGGTACCTTTGCAAAAGATGGCAACCGCGCCATGGCAGGTTGGAAGTACTTGGTATAATACAGTCTATTTTGCTCGACCCGGCGATTCTTTAAGTAAAATCAGCAACAAAATTTATGGTGATGGCAAACACGTAAAAGAATTAAAAAAAGGAAATCCAACTTATTCCAGCCGAGAAGTTCAACCTGGCGATAAAGTCTATTACAATTCACCGAAGCGTTCAGAGGATTCATCTAAACTAATTACTTATTTTGAAGACAATGGAATTGCACCAAAAACTTACGTTGCAAAAACTGGCGATAATATACGTAAAGTTTCAAAAGAACTTTTAGGATATAAAAACGCTTGGAAAGAAGTTTGGTCATATAATCTTGTTGAATCAAAAGCAGAAATTGAAGAAGGAACCGAGATTAAGTATTGGCCTGACGAGGCGACAGTAGCCGCGGCGACGACGGCCCCAGCAGAAATGAATACTCCTCCTCCACCACCAGAAGCAGCGATGGCACCACCACCTCCTCCGCCGCCGCCAGAGGCAGCCGCTCCACATTCGTCTGACATGTTGGCAGGCTCTCCACTGGAAGGAATGGATCAGGACACAATGATGATTATTGGTCTTGTCGGTGTGGGTTTAATTTTGATGGTTTCAATGTTTATTAGAAATAAAAAACGTCGCCAAAGAGAATTTGAACAGGCGATGAATGAAACTCAGGTTGGAACTTAAACTCGACAGAATAAAATTTGGAAAAGTGTTAGCCAACTTTTTTGAAAATTTTATCTAAAACACTTCGTCGACCTGTTCGTGAAGTTTCAACGAAATAAATAAGATCATCAACAATTTGCACATCGCGATTATTTGCTGGCACGAATTTAATTCCTGCACCTTTGGCGTTTGACCAAACAACAACCGCGGGAACTTTTCTCTCGCGGCCACTCACAATAATTTTCAACTGAATTTTTTCATTCTTACGCAAAGACTCGCCAGTAAATTCTAAAAAAGCGCCGCTAATACTGATATTCTTTAAAGTTGCGGCAGCCTCATCCCGAGCATAGCTCTTTCTAAAACTGACATCCAAAACCAGTGGTGCACGAGGAGAAGGCATTTTAGTTTGATCCAAGCAAAAACTCCTTTATAAAAAGGCGGTTTCAATACCATTTAATCGGAAAAAATGTAGAAACCTTAACCACAGCCCACTTTATATTGCTGATGAGTCCGCTTTATTGCAAAACTGGCCTACTTTAAGCGTCTCAAAGTGATTCATTTGAGCAAACAGCTTTTCAGTTGACTTTTTTTATGGGAATGTCATAAATCAAGTAAATCATCTCGAACCTATCTTATTCCCCCTCTTAATTTTTATAAAGATCCACAAGGAGAAAGCCTTTGTCAGATTCTAAAAACCCAACTGGTGTAGAGGTCAGTAAAAAACGGACCAGAACAAAAACCACAGCTTCTGCCAACGAAGAAACCACTAGTCCTTCTTCAGATACGACGACAAAAGAAGCATCTGTAGAAACTAAAAAAATGAGCCCAGAAGCCGCTCCAACCTCGAGCGCTGAACCAACGGTGTCCTCAGCAAATGAAGGCTCTCCCACTCCGGAAAGACCAACTCCAACTAACGATCAACCGCATCACCAGCAGCAACAACCACGTCGTCATGAAGGTTACAAAAAATTTGATAATAAGCGTGGTGGCGGTGGATATAGTAACAAATATCAAAATAACAATAATCAAAGAAGAGAATACCGCAATGACAGGCCAGATCGTGGTGGTGGCGGCGGAGATCGAGATCGTTATTATAATCGTAGCAATAATCCCGCACCTGCTGGTGATGATTACCACCATCCTGGAGTTAGTGAAGATGCTCAATCAACAGCGGCGAGTACCGAAATCGATATTTCCGATATTCAGTTAACAGATGAAGAAAAAAGCTGGCTCAGCTCAAAAGATTTAAAATCAAAAAGCATCACTCAATTAACTGAACTTGCGCTTAAATTAAAAATTGAAAATGCTGCTGGCCTTCGTCGCCAGGACATGATTTTTGAAATTTTAAAACGAGCTGCCAGACTTGGAACGGACATTTATGGTTCAGGCGTCTTGGAAATTTTACCAGACGGCTATGGATTTTTACGATCTCCAGATTATAATTATCTTCCAGGTCCTGATGATATTTATGTCAGCCCTTCGCAAATTCGTCGTTTTGGTTTAAGAACAGGCGATACCGTTACAGGCACCGTGCGACCACCAAAAGATGGTGAAAGATATTTTGCATTACTTAAAGTGGACTCTCTGAATTTTGAAAATACCGAAAAAGGTAAAGATAAAATTCTTTTCGACAACTTAACGCCACTTTACCCTGATGAAAGACTCAAGCTGGAACACAATCCGGGCGAATACACCACTCGAGTTGTCGACTTGATGGCTCCGCTAGGCAAAGGCCAACGGGCCCTAATAGTTGCTCCGCCACGAACAGGAAAAACAGTTCTTCTGCAAAATATTGCTAATGCGATTACAACAAATCATCCTGAAGTAAAACTAATTGTTCTGTTGATCGATGAGCGGCCCGAAGAGGTCACCGACATGCAAAGAACAGTTAAGGGCGAAGTGATCAGTTCAACATTCGACGAACCACCAACTCGTCACGTTCAAGTTGCCGAGATGGTTTTAGAAAAAGCAAAACGCTTGGTTGAACATAAACATGACGTGGTGATCTTACTTGATTCCATCACTCGTTTGGCAAGAGCCTATAATACTGTAGTTCCTCCTTCTGGAAAAATTCTTTCCGGCGGTGTTGATTCCAATGCTCTTCATAAACCAAAACGATTTTTTGGAGCCGCTCGGAACATTGAAGAGGGCGGATCTTTAACCATCATTGCAACGGCCTTGATCGATACAGGATCTCGAATGGATGAAGTTATCTTTGAAGAATTCAAAGGAACGGGAAATTCAGAGATTTGCCTTGATCGTAAACTCATGGAAAAACGAATTTTTCCATGCATGGACATCAATAAATCGAGCACAAGAAAAGAAGATCTATTGATTGAAAAAACTGATCTCAATCGTTTATGGATTTTGAGAAAGGTTTTGGCTCCTATGAATGTTGTTGATGCGATGGAGTTTTTGATCGATAAAATCGAAAAAACAAAGTCGAACACCCAATTCCTCGGCAGCATGGGTGGCAATTAATTCGCGTTTATGCAGCGGCCTTGAATCTAGCACTTTTTGACCAAGCCGCGAGGATAAGAGATAAACAATTAGAATAACTTGTTTTTTTGAAATCAATCAGCAAAAGGTAGAAGCTTAAAGCAGCCTACATTTTGCTCGACAGCGTGCCGGGCACTATGATACACCGACCCATCATTACTGTTTACAAGGATTTAGCTATGAAAAAAGATATGCACCCACAGGTTAGAAATGTTGTTTTTAAAGATATCTCTTGTGATTTTTCCTTCTTGGGAAGCTCCACTTTAGATTCAAAAGAGACGATTAAATGGGAAGATGGAAAAACTTATCCCTTAGTAAAGGTTGAGATTTCTTCCGCTTCACACCCTTTTTTCACTGGAAAACAACGACTTTTAGATACTGAAGGTCGTATTGATCGTTTCAAGAAAAAATACGGCAAAAAATAGCTGACGAATTTAGTTCAATTTAGTTCAATGCGGTCTGATCAGGACCGCATTTTTTTTGAAATTTGGATATCGCAAAATATGTTTTCTAAACTCAATGAAGTCGAATCACGATACGAACAAGTTAATTTGGCTTTGCAAAAACCCGACGTAGCTTCGGATCAAAAGCAATATCGCAAGTTAATGAAAGAACTTTCTGACCTTGAAAGGGTCGTATCGGTTTATCGGGATTACAAAAAAAAGCAAGCGACGCTAAAAGAGAACAAAGAATTGCTCACTGCTGAATCTGATAACGAAATGCGTGAAATGATCAAAGAAGAAATCCGGGATTTGGAAAAAGAAGTCCCAGAAATTGAACAGCAATTGAAAATTCTGCTAATTCCAAAAGATCCGAACGATGATAAAAATATTATTTTAGAAATTCGCGCTGGCGCTGGCGGTGACGAGGCCTCGCTTTTTGCGGAAGAACTTTTTCGTGGATACGGCTATTATGCGACGGCGCAAGGATGGAAAGTGGAAATGGTTTCTTGGTCCGACGGAAACGTCGGTGGAGCGAAAGAAATTATCGCCAGCATTTCCGGCGAATCAGTTTATAGTAAATTGAAATATGAAAGCGGAGTGCATCGTGTGCAACGAGTGCCGAAAACGGAATCAGCGGGACGAGTTCACACATCGACGGTCACCGTAGCGGTGATTCATGAAGCTGATGAAAATGAAGTTAAAATTGACATGAAAGATATCCGCATTGATGTCATGCGATCAGGCGGAGCCGGTGGGCAATCCGTTAATAAAACAGAATCTGCGGTACGAGTAACACATTATCCTTCGGGAATTGCAGTGCATTGCCAAGAAGGTAAATCGCAAGGAATGAACAAAGAAACTGCATTTAAAATTCTTTATGCAAAACTTCAACAAATTGAAGAAGACCGGGTGCGAAAAGAAGCTTCAGATGCGCGTTTAGAGCAAATTGGTACGGGTGATCGTTCAGAAAGAATTCGCACTTATAATTTTCCTCAGACACGAATTACTGATCATCGCATTGGTCTAACGATTCATCAGTTGAATGAAGTGATGAGTGGAAAATTTGAAAATTTGATTGACCCCTTGATTGCTCACTTTCAAGCTGAAGCCTTAAAGAAACAAACAGGAGCTTCATGAATATAAAAGAGATTTTGGACCGCACCACGGGTTTTTTTCGCGAGAAGAAAATGGATTCGCCCCGCTTGGACGCCGAACTCTTGTTATCACACGGTTTGGGACTCAATCGGATCGATCTCTATTTAAAATTTGAACAGCCTCTCAAAGAAGAAGAATTGCAAAAATTAAGAACGCTGGTGAAACGCCGCGCCCAAGGCGAACCGGTGGCTTACATTCTTGGTGAAAAAGATTTTTTTGGAGAGACCTTCATTGTAAATCAAGCGGTTCTAATCCCTCGTCCTGAAACCGAGGGTCTGGTTGAAACCGCATTGAACTGGCAGAAAAAAAATAAAAAAACAAATTTGCGTATTTTGGATCTAGGCTGTGGCTCGGGATGTATTGGTCTCAGCTTACTTAAAAAAATTCCAGATGCTCAACTTTTAGCCGTTGACGTATCCGAAGAGGCTCTGCAGATCGCAAAGAAAAACGCTGACAATCTAGAAGTGTCTGACCGCGTTTCCTGGTTGTGTGCGGACGCCTTTGATTTTTCAAACGTAAAAACAAAAATTGATAACATATTTACAGAACCAATCGATTTGCTCGTAGCTAATCCTCCTTACATAGACAAAAAAGATCTTGAAGTCGAAGTGAACGTAAAAATGTACGAGCCAAACGGGGCGCTTTTTTCCGATGAAAATGGAACGAAGCATCTGAAATCCTGGTCAACAAACTATGCGACTCTTTTGGCAGCCGAAAGTCTGATGTTGATGGAAATGGGTTACCTCCAAGGCGCGGAACTCAAAAAACATTTCATTGAAATTGGAAAATTCGATACAGTTGAAGTTGACAAAGATTTAGCAGGAAAAGATCGAATTATTAGAGGTGAATGCCATGGATAAAATGACAGTACAGGGAAGACATCAACTGAACGGAAGCGTTAAAACAAGCGGAGCAAAAAACTCAGCGCTAAAAGTTTTATTTGCTTCTATTTTGGCCGAAGGCCGTCATGTATTTAAAAATGTCCCTCGCTTGAAGGATGTGGAATCCACCGCAGCGCTTTTACAAAGTTTGGGTTTGCAAACGGAATGGGCCGGTAACGAATGTATCGTTCATTCAAAAAAACTATCTGCATTCGAAGCTCATTACGACCTTGTTCGAAAAATGCGAGCAAGTATTTTATGTTTAGGCCCGATGTTGGCAAAATACGGAGAAGCAATCGTTTCTCTTCCCGGAGGTTGTGCGATTGGCAGTCGTCCTATTGATTTGCATCTTGAGGGAATGAAAGCACTTGGTGCGGAAGTTGTTTTGAAAGATGGTTATGTCCACGCCAAAGCTAAAAAGCTTCAAGGCGCGCACTTTCTTTTTGAAAACGTAACTGTTGGCGGCACCGAAAATGTCATGATGGCTGCAACTTTAGCGGAAGGCACAACGGTTTTAGAAAATGTCGCTAAAGAACCTGAAATTATCGATCTTGCAGAATATTTGAATCGCATGGGGGCTAAAATTACTGGTCATGGCACCAGCGTGATGAAAATTCAAGGGGTTGAAAAGCTGAATGCGGCTGAACACACCGTTATGCCAGATCGAATCGAAGCGGGAACTTTATTGATTGCCGGTGCGATCACCGGCGGTGAAGTTACTGTCGAAAGTTGTAATCCAACACATATTGAATCTTTGATTCTTAAATTACGGGAAAGTGGTTTTCGTATTGAAAGTGATAAAAACTCCGTCACTGTTTTTCCTAATAAATCGTGGGAAGCCGTGGACATCACCACCGCACCTTACCCTTTGTTTCCCACAGATATCCAGGCCCAGTTCATGGCATTGATGGCCGTAGCCGAAGGCACAAGTGTAATTTCAGAAACGGTTTTTGAAAATCGCTTTATGCACGTTCAAGAGCTGATGCGCTTAGGAGCAGATATCACCCCAAAAAGTCGAGTCGCCGTCGTTCGTGGAAAACCGAATGGTCTGAGTGGGGCTCCGGTGATGGCTACGGATCTTCGCGCGAGTGCTTCTCTTGTTCTTGCTGGTCTAGCCGCTAAGGGAGAAACACAAGTCGGTCGGATTTATCATTTGGACCGTGGTTATGAAAATCTTGAAAAAAAGCTGGCCTCGCTCGGCGCTAAAATCAGTCGCAAAGAGTAAACTTCTGGAAACAGACTAGGGCCGTCTCTCTATTAGGTAAAAAAAAAGCCTCTCAGGAGGGGGCCTTCGAGGCTTTTAAAGACTCTCGGATCAGAGGGGATCGGACCCGAGTTTTTTTGAATTTTTAAATCATCATCTCGACCTGAATTCACTTATGGGAGGGGGCCCAGTCCATGAATTTAGCCAGGTCGAATCTGATGTTTTTAGACATCTTAAAATCAACTAACTCACTGGACTTATCTTTTGCTCGTGCATTTGCACTCATAGCCAAAATTATCAAAATATAAATCGCAATCAGGGTATTTTTAATCATTCACCCTCGTGAGTCTAAGTTGTTAAGCGTGTGAGAAAGCAAATCTTATGCCATCGATAAACTTCCTAGAGTTACTGATAAATTAGTTTTGAGATTAAAGTAGAAGAAAATTCAATTCCAATATGGGTTCTTGATTCCAAACTGGAACCATACTTTTTCCAAAATGAGTTTTTTCTTTGGACCAAAGAGTAGTTTCTTAATTAGTTGAAAACAAGAGTGCCTGTTTTAGTGAATTCTTGAGTAAAATCAAACATATGAATAAGCCTCCTGCTCGATCCACCACAGCACCTGCAAAGTGGATTGTTCGCAATAAAAAAAACCAAGTGCTAGGTCCATTTTCAACCTTAGAAGTGATGAATTTTATTACGGATGGTGTTTTTACTGGTGAAGAATCCACGGCTCAATATCCAGAGGGCAAATGGGTTTTGATGACCAGTGTGCCAAGTTTTTACGACAAGATTTTGCAAACAATTGAAAAACAAGGTGCAACGAAAACGACATCCACTGAAAAAAGCGAAGTTTTTGATCAAGAAACCGTGATCATTCCGCCTCCTGCGAATGCCAAAAAACCTTTCCCCGAAAAAAACTTAAATAAGAAAAAGGCAATCGATTCACAGAGTGCGAACAAAGCTTCCTCGCCAGGGGCTAAAAAGGAAACGTCTTCAAAAGGGATCAACCAAGAGATCATCGATTTAAAAAAATTTGGACCGATTAAGAACGCCTTAGTGTTGGAAAAACTTAAGCTCCCAATTCTGGCATTTTGTACGGTCGCGGCTATTGTCGGCGCCCTTTTATTTTTTGAACCAAGTCCAGTGGAAGACAAAATTCATCTTTTAGCACCGACAAAAAAAGCCGAGCCACTGAATGAGCAGCAGGTGAAAGAGAGAGTTCAGCTTGCAGTCCGTGCTCTTGAAAAAGATAGTTTTGAAAATTATCTAGAAGCGCAAAACTTGCTAGTGTCAGCGGTCGAGGGATCGCCCCGAAGTTTAGAGCCCAGAGGCCTACTTTGTTTCGTTTATAAAGAACTTTGGCCTTTCGCAAAACAGGATGCTCAAGATATTAAAACCGTCGATGGCATTGTCCAAAGCACAAAGACATTAAACTTAGTCGACCCAAATGGGACTCTTTGTGAAATTATGAAAATGCTGTCAGAAGGTCGCTCGCGGGAAGCTCGTGGGGCAACGGATAGTTTGCTTGAGCTAGGCCAGCAGTTCAGCCTTTATCCTTTGTTGTTCGAGATTAAAGCCGAAATTTTGGAATCGGAAAGGGATTACACCAACGCCATTCCTTACTTTGAAAAAGCCACACAACTTTGGGGCCCTTGGGTCAAACCTAAATCAATGTTGGCCTGGACACACTATAATGCGGGAAATCCGACAAAGGCGTCACAGTATTTTCAGAGCGCACTCAAGACTCAACCTCGGCATAAATTTTCATTGGTGGGCTTGGGAATTGTGGAAGCAAAAGCATTTAATCAAAATGAATTAGCCTTTAATCATCTGACGGCAGGGATAGAAAATGAGGGAAGAATTCCTCGCGCTATTGAAAGCGAAGGATTGGAAAGTTTAGCTGAAATTTATATGCTTAAAAATAAAAAGTCGGTGGCTCAAAAATTGGCATGCCGTAGTCTTGAAATCAGTCCAGGAAGAAAAGAAGCAAAAGAAATTTGTTCTCGTCTGGGCGGAAAAATTGAATCCAATAAAAAAAATCTTTATATAGATATGATTTTTATGGGTGATCAGTATATGCGGTCTGGTGATTGTTTATCAGCCCAAGCCGAATACAAAGCGGCCTTCGAGTTGCAACCACGAAGCGCCGAAGCCGCCGTGAAAGCGGCAAAATGTTTATGGACTTTGAATCAGAGTGGTGAGGCTATTGATTGGCTGACAAAAGCGATTCGCGCTGATTCGAAAATGATTTCATCATACGCGTTGCAGGCAGATTATCTTTCCCAACGATATGACTTTATGAATGCCGATCAAGCGCTTGCGATGGCGGCAAGAATTGCACCAAATAGCTATGAAGTTTTCCGCGCGATGTCTTTAGTGGCTTTTAGAAAAAATGATTATCTGACTTCGATCAATTACGGCCAACGAGCGGTTCGAACTTATGATGGTGATCCCGAAGTTTACGTCATTTTATCTAATGCCAGTCGTGAATTGGCTTCACGAATACGCCCTGCTGACGAGAAAGAGCGTGAAAAAAGAGATAATCTGGTAAGGGATTCGATGAGATATGCTACGAAAGCAGTCGAATTAGATGCGACAAAGCCAGAGTCACAAAGTACTTTCGCAAAAATGCTTGTAACGACTTCAGGGATTGATTCGGGAATTAATTATGCCAACGAGTTAATTAAAAAATACGCCTACTCTTCGGAATATCGAATAACGCTAGCAGAAATTTTGATGAATGAAGAGCGCTACAGTCAGGCCGCAGAAGCGCTTGAACAAGTGACAACTTTTGAAAATAAAAATAAAAAGGCATTATTACCTTTGGGTCTTTGTTATAAATACACAGGGCAATCGGACAGGGCTCTTTCAACTTTTTTAAGGGCTGCGGTTATTGATCCAACGGATGCGGAACCTATTTTTCAAACGGGAAAAATTTATCTAGAGGCTGGTAAGTTTGGCGAAGCTCTTCAGCAGTTTCAACGAGTACTTAAAATTAATCCGAATTATCCAAGAACATATTATTATCTGGCGCGGACGTCTTTCTCATCAGGGAATCTTTCTGAAGCTCTGGATTATGCTAATCAAGAAAAAAAGCTTTATCCCCGGCTTTCAGATGCTTATATTTTATCCGCTGAAATTCATTCGGCACGCCTAAAATATGCCGATTGTTCGACTGAATACTCGAAGGCGACAGGCCTTAGCCAGCAAGGGGCAGATATTTATGTTAAAGCGGCCCGGTGTTATCGACTGAGTGGCTCTTTAGATCTTGCCGAAGATATGTTAGCCTTAGCTAAAGAACGGGAAAGCGGCTTTGCGGAAATTTTCCGAGAACAAGGTGCGATTTTTCAATCACGTGGTAAAAACGTTGAAGCGATTCGAGCTTACGAGATGTATTTAGAGCTTTCGCCCAATGCTTTGGATAAAAACGACATCAGGGGCCAAATTAGTCGATTAGGAGGATAGATGGAGGCGGTAAAACAAACAATGAAATCAACAGGATATCGTTTTTTAACGGTGGGATTAAGGTTGATAACGGGATTTTTTCTTGGACTCACCCTTGGGTTTATTGCTCAAGAACTTGTCCAGTTTGGTCTGATTGGATTGCTGTTAATTACTATGGTGATTACGGCAAGCTTTATAAAAATATCATCGACTTGGTCTATATCCAGAATTTTAGTCTTTGATTTGATTTGTATTCTTGTCGGACAGATTTTGAAAATGTATATACTGCTTGCTCCGTAAATTGATTTCAGGAGTAGTTTAGGCAAATGAGTACACGCTCTAATTAAGGATACAAGATGATTGATATTAAACAGCTCGAAAAAAAAGCGGAGAGCGGAACTTCTTATTTTGATGAATACAAACAAAGTCTGATCAATCGTGGTACCTCAACTGGAATTTTAGATGAAATTTTGGATCTAAATAAAAAAAGAAAAGAACTTATCCATCAAGCAGAATCTGCCAAAGCTCAACAAAATAAAGTCAGTGCTGAAATTGCACAAATGAAACGTCAAGGACAGGATGCCAGCCAAAGAATTTCTGAAATGGGGCAATTGGGCAGCTCGGTAAAAGATATGGAATCAAAAGCACAGGAAATGGATGAAAAAGTTCAGCAGCTTTTGATGACGATTCCGAACAAACCGCACAGCAGTGTGCCTGTTGGTAAATCTGCGGAACAAAATGTTTTGGTAAAAAAAGTCGGCGAGCCCAAGAAATTTTCTTTCAAAGCCAAAGAACACACGGATTTGGGCGAAGCTCTAGGAATTTTAGATTTTGAACGAGCGGGTAAAACCACCGGCACGCGATTTACTTTTTTAAAGGGTGCTGCTGCTCAACTGGAACGAGCGCTGATTCAATTCATGATGGATTTGCACAGTCAAAAACACGGATATACTGAAATGATTCCGCCCTACATTGTCAACAGCTCAAGCATGCTGGGAGTGGGACAGTTTCCAAAATTTAAAGAGGATGTTTTTCATTTGAGTGGCAGTGATTATTATTTAGTCCCAACTGCTGAAGTTCCAGTCACAAATTATTTTGGAAATGAAATTTTAAATGAAAGTGATTTGCCAAAAAGTTTTTGTGCTTTTTCGCCCTGCTTTCGCTCTGAAGCTGGCAGTCACGGCCGCGATACCAAAGGATTAATTCGTCAGCATCAATTTAACAAAGTTGAACTGATGACTTTCTCGCTGCCAGAGCAATCACACGATGTGCATGAAAAGCTGACGTCCCATGCCGAGCAAGTTTTACTTGATCTGGAATTGCCATTTCGCCGAATGCTTCTTTGTACCGCTGACATGGGCTTTGGCTCAGCCAAGACTTACGATTTAGAAGTTTGGCTACCCGGTCAAAACGAGTATCGCGAAATTAGCTCTTGTTCGAACTTTGAAGATTTTCAAGCTCGTCGGGCGAATATTCGCTACCGACCCAATGGTGGTAAACCAGCCTTCGTGCACACCTTGAATGGCAGCGGGCTGGCGGTAGGACGTACATTGATCGCCGTTCTTGAAAACTATCAGCAAGAAGACGGCTCTGTGCTAGTTCCACAGGCTTTGCAAAAATACATGAATGGTTTGCAAAAAATTGTTAAGGTTTAATACCCGAAATTTTTTTCTTAAAATTGAAAGTCTCAACTTCGCTTTTGAATGATAATGCGCGGCAAAGTATTAAAAAAACTCTAAAATTCATTGAACCAGCTCTTGAGTTCCAATAAAACGGTCGACGGAGAGCTGGTAGAGCGGTTGAATACACCAGTCTTGAAAACTGGCAGCCCCTCGCGGGGCTCGAGGGTTCGAATCCCTCGCTCTCCGCCATT
>ERZ1292625.483-Hain-H41-01um-R1-483-length-60537-cov-8_pt1 | contig 28144 bp, 27 predicted proteins | sample MGYA00564400_ERZ1292625 | MGnify/ENA primary metagenome ERZ1292625 (study PRJEB36523, sample SAMEA6512639) | groundwater metagenome | collected 2019-01-08 | study: AquaDiva: Metagenomics assemblies of 32 groundwater samples | reverse complement strand
GAGGCGCGTCCTCAGTATAAAATATTATACCATCCCACTCAATAAAAATTCCAATGCCTGTGAACTGTCAAGAACAGTCCTTGCCAAATATAAACATGAAAAAATTTGACACTTAGATGGGGTAGTTTCTAACTTCTAATTATTTTAGCAACAAGCGCACAGTGGTCACTTAGACCATTGATCATTTCAACTTCAGAGACTTTGTAATTACAGGTACTAAAAATACCGTCAACCATTCGTTCTAAATAGCCCGCTCTATGAAATTTTCCATCAATACTTGTGGTATATTTGGGGGGTACATTGTCAGTAAATTTTTTAGCAATAATTCCAAAGATTTCTCCACCTCTTGGAGCATTGAAATCTCCACACAAAACCAAGTCTCCATAATTATTAAGAATTTCAAGCATTTTTTTCAAATCTTGTCTTTGAAAATCATCCGATTCGCCATCTGGCGTCCAAGTGAAGTGAGTAGTCGCAATCCTAAACAAAATTCCTTCTTTTTCTATATCACAAATTATTATTGGATAATTTTGAGTTTTCCTTTTCGTTTCTGGACTAGCGCGATCAAAAATAAACAAATTTTCTTCACCTCCACGATAATATTCAACATTACTCTTCTTAATTGGAAACTTTGAAAAAATCCCAATCCCTTCAGCAATCGAAATACTATTTTCTACATTCAAATGCCTTGGAATAAAAAAATAATATCCACCGAGTAATTTGGTAATTACCGAAATATCAGATTCTCGAAGTTCTTGCAGACAAACAACATCCGGTATTTGTTTTGATAAAAAAAGTAGGATACGTTCAAGATGCTTATTTTTCTCGATATTTAATTGAATTAAAGAAATTTCCATAAACGAATGGCAGAGATACCCTTTGACTTTTTAGTGTGGTGTGATTTTAAAGGCAAATGAAGGAAGCGATGAAGTCACCATCGCGGAGCTTCATGATACGAACGCCTTGAGTAGAACGACCAAGAGAAGGAATTTCAGAAAGAGCGAGGCGAATAACTTGACTCTTCTTAGACATAGCGACAGCCTCTTCTTCTTCACCAGTGACCACAGCCGAAGCGATTATCTCACCCGTTTTTGCTGTCACACTAGCTGTCTTTATACCACTCCCCCCTCGTTTTTGGATTTTGTATTCACTTATTATAGTTTTCTTACCATAGCCATTTGCTCCGACTACTAGTATATGGGCAGTACTTTCGGCAGATTTTTTCACCCTGTGAGCGCCTATAATATGGTCACCCTTATCAAGCTTTATAGTTCTCACTCCCCCTGCTTGTCTGCCCATCTCTCGGACATCGCTTTCTTTGAACCTTATGGATTGTCCTTTGGCAGTGACCAAAATACACGAGTCACCTTTTTCTACTGGAGAAACTGAGACCAGCTTATCCCTATCCTGAAGTTTGATGGCTATGATACCGCTAGTGCGAACATCGTGGAAACTGCCAGCACTCACTCTCTTACCCACACCATCGGAAGTTATCATAAGAAGAGAGAGGTCTTTGTTTTCTTTGACGTTTTTCGGTATAGGCAAAATAGATGTGACCCTCTCTCCCTCGGAAAGAGAGAGAAAATTCATTATGGATTTGCCTCTAGTAGCTCGCTTACCTTCCGGTATATCGTACATCTTTATCTGGTAAGCTTTGCCACGATCGGTAAAGAACAGAAGATCCGAATGAGTACTCGCGGTTAAAAATTGAGTTACAAAATCTTCTTCCTTGGTATCCAAATCCACCACACCCACTCCCCCACGCTTCTGCTTACGAAATTCGTCTGGATTAGTGCGCTTTATATAACCACCAGAAGTGAGAGTAAGAGTATTTTCTTCATCTGGCATAATATCTTCCACCGAAAGTATCTTTACTCCACCCTTTATAACTTTGGTGCGTCTGTCGTCGCCAAATTTTTCTGAAATATCGGAAAGTTCTTTCTTTATTATTGAAAATATTTTCTTGGAATTAGAGAGAATGGACTTCAGCTCAAGAATAAGAGCTTGCACTGCCGAAAGCTCATCTTCTATTTTCTGCCTTTCGAGCCCAGCCAGCTTCTGAAGCCTCATCTCCAAAATAGCGTTTGCCTGCAACTCCGAAAAACGAAATTCCTTCATTAGGTTTGCCCTTGCAGCCTCTACATCTTTGCTCTTCTTTATGAGCTTTATGATCTCATCTATATGGTCTAGAGCCTTCTTCAATCCAAGAAGAATATGCTCACGAGCCTCCGCTTCCTTGAGGTCAAACTCCGTTCTTCTGCGTACGACTATCTCTCGATGTTTTACAAACTCTTCTATTATGCCCTTCAAAGAAAGTGTCTGGGGTACTCCATCCACCAGAGTAACTAGGTTTACATGGAAAGTATCTTCAAGCTGGGTATGTTTGTACAAATAATTGAGCACCTTCTGTGGATGACTGCCACCCTTAAGATCTATGACTACTCTGATGTCTTTGGTGGATTCGTCTCTGATACCTTTTACTCCTTCTAATTTCTTTTCGCGCACCAAATCAGCAACCTTTATAATGAGCTCGGCCTTATTCACCCTAAACGGAATGGAGGTGATTATGATGGAAGAATTGTTTTTCTCTTCTACTATCTCTGCCACTCCTCTAGCCACTATGCCACCGCGACCAGTAGTGTAAGCATGGTGTATATCTTTGTTATTGAAAATAATACCTCCAAGTGGAAAATCCGGGCCTTGGATAAATTGCAAAAGATCTTCTGTCGTCGCGCCCTTGTTGTCTATAAGGTAGCTACAAGCATCACAAACTTCGCGCAGGTTGTGTGGAGGAATGTTGGTCGCCATACCGACAGCAATACCGAGTGTGCCATTCAGAAGTATCTGCGGCACAGCAGAAGGCAAGACCATTGGTTCTTTCTTGGTAGCGTCGTAATTGGGTTTCCAATCTACTGTCTCTTTGTTTATATCGCGCAGGATCTCTCCAGAAAGTCGGCTCATTTTCGCCTCTGTATACCTCATAGCGGCTGGACTATCGCCGTCTATAGAACCGAAGTTGCCCTGCCCTACGACAAGCGGATATCTGAAGGTAAAATCTTGAGCCATCTTGACCATGGCGTCGTAAGCAGCGGCATCGCCATGAGGATGATAATTGCCCAGCACCTCTCCCACCACTGCGGCTGATTTGCGAGTCTTGCTACTTGCTGTAAGGCCCATGTTGTGCATAGCATAAAGGATCCTTCTGTGAACAGGCTTGAGTCCATCACGCACATCTGGCAGGGCACGATCAGTAATCACCGACATGGCATAGTCTATAAAAGACTCCTTCATTTCCGTCACTATAGAACGCGAAATAACGCCTGTCGGCGTATTGTTTTCTTCATTGTGTTCTTGCTCTTTTTTGGTCATTTATTACCTCAATTATAGCAAATAAAGACCGGAGCTACAAGCTATTTTCTTTCGTAAACTTCTATACCAGTGATGAACGGCACTAGTACATCCGCTAAAGATTCTTTGAGATTTTCATAAGCTTCCTTGACCTCGTTCAACCCAGAACTAACAGATTTTTTGGAACTCTCTAGAGGACTTGGTGCAGAATCTATGGCAGAGGCTGTCTGTTTTTTTGCTTCAGTTTTGGCATTTTTGGCTACGCTCGGAGAACCATCGAAAAGACTTTTCTGCCCGAGCCAACCCAAAGCCACCACAAACGTGAGTACAAGAGAGAGCCCAAAAGCAACGCTGCGCTTATGATGCTCTGGCTTCTCTCTTATATTCTGCAAAAGAGCTCTCATTTGATTATTGTTTTATTGTTGTTCTAGAATAATTATTTCACCTTCTTTACCTTCCAGATCTTTCTTTTTTATAGTCAATTTTTCTATGGGTTTTGCACCCTCATCTCCCCCTTCCTTTAAGAAAGTCTTGAGAGAAGCCGGAGTAAAATTCATTGGTATAATTATAGAAGGTTCAAGAGATACAGCAAGTTTATAAGCCTCCGAGGGCCCCAAAGTATCTACGGGTACAAAGAGTATATCTATACCATCCAAAGATTCTTTGGCTTCGGTGGAAAGTTTGGCATCGCTCAAGGCACCCAAAAAGCAAAGATTCATATTTTCCAAACTTACTCTGTATATTGTGTTATTGAGGTTTGCTCCCAAATAATTGGAGATGGAAGCTACTCCTTTTATAAACACTCCGCTTATCTCGTATTCACCAGGACCCCTGACTCCAAAAACCTGCTTCTCTCCTCGGCTTGCCTGCTCTGCGCCATTCATGTCTCTATGGTTGATTGAAACCAGAGCTATATCTGCCCCAAAATTAGTGGCTTTATTCTCGCTATTTTTAGATACAGGATCAAAGGCGAGCACAGTGTCGCCAAACTGCACACGAAAACTCTGCACCCCATGGTATGTGATAATCATGGGTATATTTTAGCACAAAATTTTATTTTAGTTACTACTTATCCTCATGTGTCTCAGGACTTACAAAACAGCAATCTATTGCTTTTTTACCAGAACCGCACGGACACATCTCTTCTTTTCCGCAACATTCTACATAAGACTTACCAGAACCACAAGGACAACTTGCTTTTAATTTTTCGTATATTGTTTGATCAGCCATATAATTAAAAATTATTTGTAAATTAACATAACGACCTTTGATTATTTATCATAACATCTTTGTTTGAAATTTGAGAGACTAGGCAATTTCATAAATTCATCATGATGAAAATTTGTGACCCCACGGAGAATCGAACTCCGCTTCCCGCCTTGAAAAGGCGGTGTCCTAACCGATAGACGATGGGGCCATGGCAAAAATATAACATTTTTTGATAAAAAGGCAAAAAGTGCTAGGCTTTAATTTAGTGCGGGGATGGGTGGCTGAGTGGTTGAAGGCACCGGTTTCGAAAACCGGCATAGGGGAAACTCTATCGTGAGTTCAAATCTCACCCCATCCGCAACGTAAGAAATTGCTTTAACATTTCAACCGAGAAAAATTTTATACAAAAAACTCAAAATACCTAAGCCAATCAAAATAAAAAGAAAACTATTCTTTTTGAAAAATGTAGCGTTAGTTGTGGGAGTGGGTCTGGGAGGAAGACCTCTCCACTTGCGGAGGTAATGAACCATACAAGATTTGTCGAAAAGAATGGTTGGGTCAAGTTTGTGACGGAGGGCATACTCCATACGAGTAAGTGGACAATAACCAAAAATTACTTCTGAAAAAAGAATGGCCAAAAGTAAGGTTATATGTAAATAAAAAAGTTGGGGTATCAACCAACCGACAGTTACAATACACACAAGAATGAAGTGGATTAGAAATACAAAATTAGCCGTAAGTTGGTAGTAAATCTTTAAAAAATCTGGACGCTCATTCACTGATACATTAAAGCATAAAAGTTGATTTTTAGCCACAAAAACGTTAATTTAAAGGTATAAAAAGTTCTAGGGGTACACATTTTATTTTTTAAACTTTAGTTGAGTTTTATGATCATACTAGGCATAGAAACAAGTTGCGATGAGACAGCGATAAGCGTAGTACAAGCCGAAGGGGGGCTTGAGGATTTGAGATTTAAAGTTTTAGGGAGCGCTGTGCATAGCCAGATAGACATTCATAGAGAATATGGCGGCGTCTTCCCTACTCTAGCTAAACGCGAACATATCAAAAATCTGCCTATAGTTTTGGAAGAGGCTCTAAAGAAGGCAGGTTTTGATGAATTAAGAATCAGCTTGTCCGCCGATGAGGTAGAGAATTATGAATTATGGAAGAAAGAAAACAAAAATAAAAAATTTCCAATTGATCTAATCACAGTTACTGTCGGACCGGGGTTGGAGCCGGCACTTTGGACAGGTATAAAATTTGGGGAAAAGCTGGGGAAAAGCTGGGGAATACCTGTAATGCCGACTAACCATATGGTGGGGCATATCGTGTCAGTGTTGGGAACAGAGAATTATGAATCAAGAATCCCGCCAGACCGAGTCATTCTGGCAGGCAAGAATCAAGAATCAGATCACAGGAAAATTGAGTGGCCAGCTATAGCTTTGCTTATATCGGGTGGCCATACGGAGCTTGTTGCAATGAATAGCTGGATAGATAAGAAAAAAATAGGCGAAACGCAGGATGATGCTGTGGGTGAGGCGTTTGATAAAGTGGCACGAATGCTGGGGCTTCCATATCCCGGAGGACCAGAGATCTCTCGCCTAGCTTCACAGGTTCAAAAAGATAACGAACACTTGGAAATTCGGTTTCCAAGGCCGATGATGCACTCCAAAGATTATAATTTTTCTTTTTCGGGGCTAAAAACTGCTGTTTTGTACTATCTCAAAGCAAACCCCGATGCAGATAAAGTCTTGGTAGCCAAAGAATTTCAAGATGCGATTGTAGAAACACTCTTATTCAAAACCAAAAAAGCAATTATAGAATACGCCCCAAAAACATTGATAGTGGGTGGTGGGGTAATAGCCAACAAAGAACTGAGAGAGAAGTTTTGCGATTTGGAAAGAGACTTTGATAGCCTTAGAGTACTTATACCAGAGAAGGAGCTAACCACCGACAATGCCACAATGATCTCTATGGCAGGGTATATAGATTATATGAGTGGAGACACCAAAATACCCGCTAAGCTACAGGCTCGCGGGCATTTGGAGATATAAATATATCTATTTTTCCTTTAGACCTGATTCTGATCCTCTTCTTCTATAATTATTTCTTCTCCCGGTAAAACACTTGGAGTCGATCCTTTATTGCTTGTACTAGTAGGCAGTATTATTATTGGAGAACTATCTTTGTCTTGGTTGTGAGTGATCGGTGTAGCTAGTGGTATAGAAGATATTTCAGAATCTACTTTTGAATTACCTACTATTTTTTGATCATCGCCTTTGTCGCGTTTGCAAAAGAGAAACAGGATCATAAATATGAGAGCAACGATAGACAAAGCAATCATTATGAAGGCTTCTTTTGGTGATGCAAGGAGAGAGATGGCAGCATTGCGTAATATAGAGTCAGCTTTGGAGTCTTCTTCTGCATCTTTTTTTACTATAGATTCAATATCAAGTTTAACTGCATTTGGTATATTGCTGGAAAGCGTCTTAGAGACAGAAGAGTCTAGAGCACCTATATCGCTACCAAAAATAATATTTTCCATGTCTACACCTTGCTTTTTTAGATTTAGAATGAGGGTTCTGAAAGCATCTATCTCGCTTTGTTCTTGAGCTGTGACTGGAAACAAAGCCTTGCAATATATTTCGTTTATTTTCTTTTTAGTAAGGATGTAGACAAAGCCAGTAGGTGCTTCGTGCCCCCAAGGCTCTAGGATATCTGTAAAGTATTTATTTTGGAATCTAGAGACAGCCTCAAATGTAGCCTGATCAAAGACATTTGTATAAGACAAACTTTCAGCTTCAAAGACATTCAAGAACGATTTGAGTTTTAGCATCTCTATAGGATCATTGTTCCAACCCATCTTAAGATGATCTCTTAGGTAAGAGCAGCTTGTAGCACCAAGTATCTCGCCTGTAGCCAAAAGATTACTTATATCGTGCCTGCGTCCACCTATACCTCCACCGCCACCGCCACCGCCGCTATTATTTGTAGGAGGAGTTACTGGAGGAACCACAGGAGGCGTATCTATCGGTCTCACAGTAATGGTAGTCGTAGCTGAAGCGCTACCACCATTGCCAGTACAAGTAATTATGTATTCAGTAGTAGTGGCGGGAGAAACTATCTTAGCCCCTGAAGTAGAGGTAGCTGTGGTCCATTGTGCAGAGCAAGTGTTTGTGTTTGAAGATATCCAAGAAAGAGTAGATGTTGCGCCAATTTGTATAGTGGATGGATTTGCTGTTAAGGACACTGTTGGTGTAACTGGAGGAGGTGGGGGTACATCTTTCGGTCTCACAGTAATGGTAGTCGTAGCTGAAGCGCTACCACCATTGCCAGTACAAGTAATTATGTATTCAGTAGTAGTGGCGGGAGAAACTATCTTAGCCCCTGAAGTAGAGGTAGCTGTGGTCCATTGTGCAGAGCAAGTGTTTGTGTTTGAAGATATCCAAGAAAGAGTAGATGTTGCGCCAATTTGTATAGTGGATGGATTTGCTGTTAAGGACACTGTTGGTGTAACTGGAGGAGGTGGGGGTACATCTGCGTCTCTGCAACTTACGATAGTAACTTTGAACACCGCGTCATTGTAATCTTTGTCAGAAGAAGCAACGGCAAGATCTTCAAAAGCAATTATGTACACGTTATCAGCGATCTCATACACAACGACCTGATCAATACCAGCATTTAAGCTATTTTGTGTAGCCCAAGTATTGATCGGATCTGCATTGGTCTTTATAGCAAAACCAAAACTGTCTGCACTGATAGTGGTTGTTGTAGAATTACCTACAGTATCGAGAAGCGGCGTGAAGGTGTTTATATTTCCATTTTTATAGTATCCAAGAGTAGATACGAGAGCAGCAGTCTGTGGATGACCAGCAATAAACTCTACTTTTATATTTGTTAGGTCTTTCTCGGTGTTCCAGATTTGATATTGTTTTTGATCTGTAATGACATTTTTGTTTATACTTTTGCTGTTGAAGATATCTTGCAGAGATACATCATCCCAACCATGCACTACAGGCTCAACTGTGGTGTCGCTAAGAGAATTCGGCAAGCTACAAGTATGAGTAATGACTCTAGGTATCACATTTACAACTCTATTTGTAGAAACAGATGCACCCTTAGAGTCTGCTACAGAGTAAGTGATTGTGTAATTACCTTCTATGGAAGTATTCAGATTGGTAGAAGTAGCTATACGATGTGTGAGGTCGCCATCTTCTGTATCAGTAGCCGTAGCACCTGGATCTGTAAACTGAGAATTTAGAAATACACTCATTGGATTATCACCAAGAAGAATTAGGGTGGGAGGATTATTTGTTGGAGCTGGAGGTAAAGTAGGGGCAGAAACACAACGAACAGATACAGCATCAAGAAACATTCCATATCCAGATTCACCATTGTTTTGCCCCTTATCAGTAAAACCAACCAAGGTATTTCCTGCATTAGCTACAAAAGTGTACTCCTGTTTAGTCCAAACATTATTTGTATTGTTGGTACCATCAGCAGTAACGTTTCCAAGAAACATGTCATTAGCGCTTACATCAATTGTATTATCAAGAGCACTTTGATGTGGACGTGGAGAATAAGCAAAAGAAACCTTATATGTATTACCTGAAACGGTAGCAATCGAATTAGAAACCTTGGTCAAAGTCCAATCAATTTCGGCATATTGAGAACCATCATAAACAGTCCAAGGAAGAGTATCCTCGGTATAACCAGCTTGAACCTCAAGCCCATAACCAGTATTACTTGCCGCCCAACCAAGACCTGGCGTACTCCAATCAAATATAGTCCATTTATCCTCATCAGTAACTACAATATTATCAAAACTACCATTTGTCGTTAGTTCAATATCAGGATTACAACTTAAAACATTTTCATTATTAGATGTATTTGTATTTGAATCATTGTCTTCTGCCAAAGCAAAAACTGGAGAAAATACAAGCATTAATATGGTTACTGTAGATATAATCTTATTCATTTCATTATTTTTTATATTCTTCGTTAATTTAGTTTCTACTACAATTATCTAAAATTAGCTACAACTTACCAAAGTTAACAACATTTGTCAAATTTAGTCAAATTAGTAATTAAACCACTAAAACCCTTATTTTGATTCATTTTTTAGCAATTATTTAAATTGCAATCATTTTTCTGTCTTATATATATTTTTATGTCTTTTATAAATACACAATGTCCCTTAATATTATGGCTTTTACTGAATAAAGGACATCATAAATTTTAAAAGTCATATTTGTTAAATATCTGTCTTTTATATAAAATTAAGGTTAATGAATGAAGAACTGAAGAAACCTTATACACCAACTAACGTAGAGACCGCTATCTACAAACTATGGGAAGATAGTGGCTTTTTCAACCCCGACAACTTACCTCAAAAAAACGGTGAGACTTTTACCATTATAATGCCTCCAACAAACGCAAACGGCGATTTACATGCTGGCCACGGACTTGTAATGACGATACAAGATATAGTGATCCGCTTTAATAGAATGCGTGGCTTAAAAACTCTTTGGTTGCCCGGCAATGACCATGCTGGATTTGAAACTCAAGTAGTTTACGAGAAAAAATTAGAAAAAGAAGGTCGTTCAAGATTTGAAATCAAGCCAGAGGATTTGTATAAAGAAATCTGGGAGTTCACTCAAAATAATCGGGGCAAGATAAACTCTCAAATAAAAAGTATGGGGGCTTCATGCGATTGGTCCAGAGAAAAATTTACATTAGACGAAAATATAGTAGATACCGTGAGTCAAACTTTCAAAAACCTGTACGACAACGGTTTGGTTTATAGAGGAAAAAAAATTATAAACTGGTGTCCCAAACATCAAACTAGTTTTTCTGATCTGGAAATAACAGACGAGGAGAGGGTGGATAAATTTTATTACTTGAGATACGGTCCATTCGTAATCGGAACTTCTAGACCAGAAACAAAATTTGGCGACAAGTACGTGGTCATGCATCCAGAAGACAGAAGGTACGCAAACTTTTCGCACGGACAAAAAATAGACCTGGAGTGGATAAACGGTCCCATAACCACAACCGTTATAAAAGATGAAAGTATAGACATGGATTTTGGTACTGGAGTAATGACGATCACTCCATGGCACGATGTAGCTGACTTTGCTATCGCAGAAAAACACAATCTAGACAGAGAGCAGGTTATAGATGAAAGGGGCCGTCTATTGCCTATAGCTGGAGAATTTGCTGGTATGAAAATAGCAGAAGCGAGAGATAAAATAATTGAAAAATTAGACAAAAAAGGTCTTGTGGAGAAAGTGGATTCAGATTATAAACACAATGTTCGACTTTGTTATAAGTGCAGTAGTGTTATCGAGCCTCAAATAAAGACCCAGTGGTTTGTAAAAATGAAGCCTCTGGCAGAACCTGTTATAAAAGCTATAGAAAATGAGGAGATAAAATACATACCAGAACATTATGGGAAGATCTCGTTGCATTGGCTAAACAACATCATGGATTGGAATATTTCTAGACAGATAATTTGGGGTATCCCCATACCGGCAAAAATATGCGACAAATGTGGTAATGGGTTTCCTGATTTGAAAAATGAGATAAAGCTCTGCCCCGACTGCAAAGAAAACCTGAGACAAGATACTGACACTTTTGATACCTGGTTCTCTTCTGGGCAATGGCCATTTGCAACCTTGGGCTACCCAGAGCACTCCGATTATAAAACTTTTTACCCAACCCAAGTAATGGAGACTGCTGGCGAAATTATTTTCTTTTGGGTTGCACGCATGCTGATGCTGGGTAAATACATTACAGGTAAGTTCCCTTTCAGCACCGTGTATTTGCATGGGCTGGTCTTGGATGAAAAAGGAAGAAAGATGAGTAAGAGCAAAGGCAACGTCATAAACCCTCTTGATCTGACTGTCGAGTACGGTACAGATGCTTTTAGAATGGCGATCGTAGTTGGCAATACTCCGGGAACATCTCTAGCTCTCTCAGCAAACAAAATAAAAGCTTACAAGCATTTTGCCAATAAGGTGTGGAACGCTTCTAGGTTTGTGTTGGAAAATTTGGATCATGAAAGCAAAGGAGAGATCTCTAGTGAGGATCAGAGTATTCTGGACGATTTTGACAATCTCACGAAAGACATCACCCTAGACATGGAAAATTATAGATTCTATCTGGCAGCCGAAAAAATATATCATTATTTTTGGCATACCTTTGCTGATGTGGTCATAGAAAAAAAGAAAAAGGCCACAGGTCCCGAGGAAAACCGAGGGAAAGCAGATAAAAGAATACTTTTGATTTTATTGGAGAACCAACTCAAAATACTGCATCCGTTTATGCCATTCATCACGGAGAAAATATGGAGTATGTTGCCGGATAGAACGAATATGCTGATCATAGAAAAGTGGCCAGTATAAAAAAGTAAATGCTATAATTATATAGAATGAACACCAGTCTTACTCTCATGCTATCGCTTCTTGGAGGAGTATTGCCAGCACTCTTGTGGCTTTGGTTTTGGCGCAAAGAAGATAGGTTCCACCCCGAACCAAGAGAGAGAGTGGCTGTTGTTTTTCTAGTAGGAATGCTCGCAGTACTTTTGGTATTACCTTTAGAGAAACTCATATTTGCGATGGTCGGCAAAAACCTTTCTCTTTTAGCCATTACACTTTGGGCGACAGCGGAAGAAATATTCAAATTTGTAGCTATATACTGGATCGCTTTCAAAAGCAGAGATATGGATGAACCCATAGACGCAAGCTTCTATATGATAACCGGCGCTCTCGGATTTTCTGCGCTAGAAAATACTTTTTTTCTTTGGAATCTTATCGGCGACGGACTTCTTACCCAAAGTATCATCACCAGCAATATGCGCTTTCTTGGAGCCACTCTTCTACATACCGCCAGCTCGGCAACCATAGGCATACTTTATGGGCTTGCTTTTTATAGAAAAAAACATGCCAAACGAGTAGCCTTGGTATTAGGCTTAGGAGTAGCCATAGTCTTGCATACTATATTCAATTTGCTTATAATCAATTCTAAAGAAAATATATTCTTTGTTTTCGCTGGCATATGGGTGGTTATAACATTACTTATGGTAGCTATGGAGAAAGTCAAGAAGGTGCATTCATGATTTTGATGAAGATAAAAATAAAATAAAAAAATAATGAATAAAAAACCATCATTTTTTGAGAGACTAACAGGCTCAATATCTCTTCCAGAAGATATAGAGATAGAGATAAACAACCATTCAAAAAACAGCTCTCTTCTGCCAGACGCACCCGAAGAAGGAGAGCTTTCTGTGGATGTGTTCCAAAACCAAAACGAAATAATTATAAAAACCATGGTGGCTGGGGTGAAGCCAGAAGATTTGGACGTCTCCATTTCTCGCGATATGGTCACCATAAAAGGCAAGCGAGAGAATGAACGTATAATAGCCGATGATGATTATTTCCACCGCGAGCTATATTGGGGTACCTTCTCTAGAACTATAGTTTTGCCACAAGAGATAGACGTAGATGGCTCTGAAGCAATAGAAAAACACGGTCTCCTCATCATCAAACTTCCCAAACTAGATAAAAACCGCCAAACCCGCCTCAAAGTGAGAGGGAATTAGAAAATTCTTAATTTTTGTGTATAATTCAAAACTAAGCCGAGATAGCTCAGTTGGTAGAGCGCTTCCCTGAAGAGGAATAGGTCCCCGGTTCGAGCCCGGGTCTCGGCACATGTGGAGGGTCACCCTCCCCCACTCTTACTTAAATAAATCGCCGAAGGAGCGGAGGTCGCCCTTTATGTTACCATAGACACTGATCGCTTCGTTGATATACGGATCTATATAATAGTAGATACCTATAGCGGCACCTATTATAAGTACCCAATAAACAATGCGGAAGATTCTGCCCCAAACCATCTGCCTCCTTATACTGTGAAGCATCTTATTATTCTCTTGCGCAAGTTCTAAAGTCTTCTTTAATATGGATTTTTCTTCTTCGTTCATTTTGTTTGTTTACTTTGTTTATTTATTTTATTCCCAAAAGGCTAGCTACTCTCTCTTGATCAAAACCGACGATCACATTCTCCCCTATCAAAATAACCGGCACTCCGAGCTGACCGGATTTTTGAACCATCTCTTGTCTTTTCTGCATATCACTAAGCACATCATACTCTGTATAAGCTACACCGTGCTCTTTGAAATATTCTTTGGCTAAGTGGCAAAAGTGGCAAGTGGGAGTGGAGTATATGGTGACGTTTTGCATAATTGAAAAATTGAAGATTAGAAAATTAAAAGATTACTAAAACCCTAAACTAAAAGCTCACCTTGACCGACTGACTTTCCGGACCCTCGTCTGGAATATCGAAGAATTCCATTTTAGCAAAACCAAATATACCGGCTACGATGCTGGATGGAAATACACCGGTCGCAATATTGAGATCGCGCACATTGGTGTTATAAAACCTGCGAGAAGCTTGGATCTTGTTTTCGGTGTCAGAGAGCTCTCTTTGAAGCTCTAAGAAGTTTTGATTGGCCTTTAGATCCGGATATGCCTCCGCCACTGCAAAAAGTGATTTGAGTGCGCCAGAAAGCATATTCTCTGCCTCGCCTTTATCGTGAAGCCCGTTCGCGCTTATAGCGGTGCTTCTCGCTTTAGTGACATTTTCAAATACACTAGACTCATGACTTGCATAACCTTTGACAGTACTGACCAAGTTCGGCACCAAGTCGTAGCGCCTCTTAGTTTGCACTTCTATGTCACTCCAAGCTTCTTTTGCTCTCGCAACCAATCTCACGAAGCGATTATAAGCAAATATGAACCACAAAACTAGAAGAACGACGATAGCTAAAATAATTGTAGAGAATCCCATATTTTTTGATTATTTATTAAAATACAAATATGTTAACGAATATAATAAATTGTAATAAGTAATGATATCACAAAATATACAGAAATTATACAAAAGTTAAAGGCCGTCCTTCCATTTGGAAGAGACGGCCTTTTTATGGCGGACCGACGGTGGTGGCTGACCGACCTCCCTCGAATCGTGAGAGCGGTGGTTTTGCACGCGAAATGAAAATACCGTCAGGCCCGTGTGCCCGTCATACGCCCGACGGGCTAATATACCAGAGGCTAATTCCGCGGGGTTGATCTGTTCCCCGATGATACGGCCACTGGCTGTCGCGACTATCTGGTATCTAGTATAGCATATAGCAAAAAAATGTCAATAACAAAATATACTTTCTTTTTTATAGTGCCAAAAAATGCTTGTTTTAAAGCATTTTTTGGCATTGAGTATTATTTTAATAATCCATTCCTCCCATATCTTGATTAGGAGCGTGTGGTTTCTTCGGCTCTGGCTCTTCCGCTATAGCAGCTTCGGTGGTGAGAAGAATGGCGGCGGCGGAAGCGGCGTTTTGCAAAGCAGTACGAGTAACTTTGACCGGATCTATAATCCCCTCTTTCAAAAGATCGTCACTAAAGGATTCTGTCTTGGCATTAAAGCCAGCGTTTTCTTTGTCGGAATTCATTATCCTCTCTACCGCTACAGAACCATCGGCATTACCCGTGTTCAAAACTATCTGACGAAGAGGCGCTTCTAGGGCGCGGAGAACTATGTCATAGCCAAGAGCAGTTTCTGGAGTGGCAAATTCTCTACTCTTTTCCAAACGCATCTTTTTTATAACTCTTATAAGAGCACTACCCCCACCCGCCACTATGCCCTCGGCTATAGCAGCTTTGGTAGCGGCCACCGCATCTTCTATTTTTAGTTTCAAATATTTCATTTCGGTTTCTGTGGCAGCGCCCACTCGTATGATCGCTACTCCACCAGAGAGCTTGGCTATCCTCTCGTCTATTTTTTCTTTATCGTATTTGGAGTCAGTACCTTCTTTCTGTTTCTTGAGAGATTTGATGCGAGCATCTATTTCGTTCTTCTTGCCTTTACCACCCACTATAAGTGTATCGTCTTTGGTAGCAACTACTTTGGAAGCACGGCCGAGCATATCCATAGTGGCTGATTCCAGCTTAAGCCCCAAATCTTCAGACACAACCTTGGCTCCGACGGTAACCGCTATGTCCTCTAGCATTTCCTTTTTCCTATCGCCATAGCCAGGAGCTTTGACCACAAGTACGGAGAATCCACCTCGCAATTTGTTGACCAAAAATGTGGCTAGGGCCTCGCCATCACAATCATCGGCTATTATTACCAATTCTTTTTTACCACTTTGAGCAAGAGACTCCAGCAAAGGCAATATATCTTTTATGGTAGAGATCTTCTTGTCTGTGAGAAGTACCGGTACATCTTTGTATTCAGCTTCCATCCTTTCTGGATTGGTGATCATGTATGGGGAAACGAAACCTTTATCAAATTCCATACCTTCCACCACTTCAGACTCAACGCCAAAGGTTTGAGATTCTTCTACAGTAACTACCCCATCCTTGCCCACCTTCTCTATGGTTTCCGCTATTATGGAACCCATCTCTTCGGATTCTGCAGAGATAACTGCCACCTGTCTGATTTCTTCTTTATTTTTTATAGGTTTGGCAATTTGACTAAGTACTATGACGGCTTTGTTTGCCGCCTCTTCTATACCGGCTCGCAAGCTCATAGCGTTCACTCCCATACTAGAATGCTTGAGCCCTTCGCTTATAATAGCTTGAGCCAAAATAAGAGAAGTGGTGGTACCGTCCCCGGCTACATCGTTGGTTTTACTCGCTACTTCCTTCACTATCTCAGCACCCATGTTTTCGAATTTGTCTCTAAGTGAAATTTCTTTGGCGATGGATACACCGTCGTTCGTTATGGTCGGCGCTCCATAGCCTTTGTCTATTACCACGTTTCTACCTCTCGGACCTATAGTTACCTTCACCGCATTCACTACAGCATCCACTCCCCTTTTGAGAGACTTACGTGCTTCTTCGTTAAAAATAATTTGTTTTGTCATTTTTTTAGAATAAATTTAGGTTAATTTTAGAGTAATTAATTGATCACAGCCAAAATATTCTCCTCCTTAAGAATGTAATATTCTATCCCTTTATATTTCACTTCATCGTACCCATATCTTGAGAAGATTACCTTGTCGCCTACTTTTACCGAAAGTGGTGTAAGCTTGCCATCTACGATCTTACCTTCTCCCACTGCAACCACCTCTCCCTGTTCTGGTTTTTCTTTACTGACCGTATCGGGAATGATGATGCCAGAGAGGGTCTTCTCTCCCATTTCAGATGAGTCTATGGGACGTAGAAGGACCCTATCGCTCAAAGGTTTTATGCCTGTTTTAGATACATTTTTTGGGCTTGCCTTGTGGACCACTATCTTTCTAGACGAACGAGAGGGCTTATTCTTTGCTTTCTTTTTCATATACTTTAAGTAAAGGTTAAATTGATAACTCCAGGCTGTACTTAGTCAACAACGCCAGCATTATAGTATATTTTGGGAAGCTTGCAAGAGTTTGGGGTAGGTGCTAGAATGGCTTTTATCTAAAACAGTTATGCTCCCTTATATTCAAATTATATTGGCAGTGGTACTTGGAATACTCATATTACTTCAGCAATCTGAAGGTAGTTTGGGATCGGCCTTCGGTGGAGGCAATCTTGGGGAAAACACTCACGTGCGCAGAGGACCGGAGCTCTGGATATTTCGGATTACAATCTTGGTAGCTATACTTTTTGTTGCATCCAGCCTACTCAATCTGATACAATAGTCTATAAAGCTTTTCTCTCCACACTCTACTATATATAAAAGAAATCTTTAAAACAAGAAAAAATAATGAATTTGCAGGAAAATAATTCGCCTCTTTTTGGCGCTTTGCACAAACCGACAAAAAGATCCAAAGTATTGTCTATTTTAAAAACAATGCGCCCAACAGAAAAAATAGTTTTCGGTATATTTGCCATTGTCGCTGTTATTTCTTTTGTGATACTGCTTTACCGTGTAAATAAATCTTTCTTGGTAGAGATACCAGCCTTGGGTGGTAAGTTTACAGAAGGGCTTATAGGCAACCCAAGATTTATAAACCCAATTCTGGCTATATCAGACACCGACAAAGATCTGTCGTATCTTTTATATTCTGGATTAGTAAGACAAAAGACAGACGGCTCTTTTGTAAACGATTTAGCGGAAAGTTATAACATATCTGAAGATGGGCTCCAATATTATTTCAAAATAAAGGAAAATGTTTTCTTTCATGACGGCAGACCAATAGAGAGTGACGATGTCATCTTTACCATCGAAAAGGCTCTTGATCCAGTGGTAAAGAGTCCAAAGAGAATCAGCTGGGAAGGAGTATCAGTAGAAAAAATAAACCAAAAAGAATTGCGTTTTATTCTCAAAAAACCTTACGCTCCTTTTATAAAAGCTCTCACCTTGGGCATACTACCAAAACATATCTGGCAAAATGCATCTTCAGAAGAGCTGCCCTTTAGTGAATGGAATATAGCTCCAATAGGATCTGGACCTTATAAAATAAAGAAGGTGGATAGAAACTCTGCTGGTTTGCCATCCTCTATATTGCTAGAATCTTGGAATAAATATCCAAACAATAAACCTTTTATAAAATACATAACTTTCAAATTCTTTTCCAATCAAAATGACTTATTTAAATCTTTTGAAGCAGGAGAAATAGACAGTATAGCCCATCTAGATGAAGAGACTGCCACATATATTGAAAAGAAGTCCGAAATCTTATCTTCATCTTTGCCGAGAGTATTCGCTGTCTTTTTCAACCAAAATTCGGCTCCCATATTTCTAAACAAAGAGGTGCGTAAGGCGCTGGACTTATCTGCTCCAAAAGAAATAATAGTGGGAGAGGTGTTGGGAGGATTCGGTAAGGTGTCCACGGGGCCCACAGTATCCGATACTATAAAGGAAAGAGAAAATCGTGACAATTTTGTAGAAGAAGCAAAGAAGATCTTGAGTGAAAGCGGTTGGAAAATGGATGAAGAATCTGGAGTTTTGAAAAAGAAGATAAAATCAGAGACTTTAAACTTAGCTTTCTCTATAAGCACTTCCGATGCGCCAGAGCTCAAAGAGACAGCCGAGATTTTGAAATCAGCTTGGGAAAGCATAGGAGCTAAAGTGGAAATAAAGATATACAACCAGAGCGATCTGAACCAAGATATTATAAGATCGAGAAAATACGATATGCTTCTTTTCGGAGAAGTAGTAGATAAAGATGGAGATTTATATCCTTTTTGGCACTCTTCAGAGCGCAATGACCCCGGACTCAATATATCTTTATACGCAAACGTCAAAACAGATAAACTATTGGAAGAATTGAGGAATGAAACCGACCTTGCAAAAAGAAACGAAATCAGAAACAAATTGTCTTTAGAAATACAGAACGATTTGCCGGCAGTCTTTCTTTTCGTACCAGATATGTTATACAAACCAGCGTCAAAAATAAAAAATATATCTTTAGGAGATACATCGTCACAGAGCGATCGATTCGCATCTATATATGAATGGTTTATAGAGACAGACAGAGTATGGCGTATATTTGCAAATTAAAATTAAAAAATAACTAGAATAAAAATGACATCGCACGACAGGATAAGAAGCTACCACGCTCCCAGCACTCCACATGGTAGCAGTAGCAATAGTGCCAAACCGACAGTAAGAAGAACTCATAGCAAAGCTGTAGCTGGTAGGCGTTTTAATGCCTTCAAAAAGAGGCCTTCTCCCCCAGAAAAAACTCACGGCGTAAGGAAATCGCGAGAGACTGTAAGCTTGCCGAGTGTAGGCGACAATATACGCATCATACCTCTTGGTGGAGTAGAAGAAATAGGTCGCAACATGACAGCAATAGAGATAGGCGAAGATATAATAATAGTAGACGCTGGTTTTCAATTTAAGGATGAGGATTCTCCGGGTATTGATTACATCTTGCCAAATACAAAATATTTAGAGGAAAGAAAAGATAAGATACGCGCTCTCTTTATAACCCACGGGCACTTGGATCATATAGGTGGCATACCTTACATTATAGATAGGATAGGCTACCCACCTGTTTATACGAGGCAATTCGGAGCCATCATGGTCCAAAAAAGACAGGAGGAATTCCCCCACCTTGCACCTTTGGACATCAAAGTAATCGAAGAAAATGAGAAAATAACTTGCGGAAAAATAAAAGTAAGTACCTTCCCCATCTCTCACACCATACCCGACTCTATGGGTCTTATAATAGAAACCCCTTATGGCAATATAGTATTCATAGAAGATGTAAGAGTAGACAATGTAAAAGGAGTCCCAACAGAGGAAGAAGAGAAGCAATATGAGAGATTTAAGGATATGAATGTTCTGCTTCTCACTATGGATTCTACTTCTATAGAGAAACCAGGCTTTTCACTTTCTGAAAATGTAGTGGCTCTTAATATAGAGAGGTTCATAAAAGAGACCAAAGCAAGGCTCATCATAGGCACTTTCGCCTCTCAAGTAGAGCGCATAATTTCCATAATAACCACTGCCGAAAAATATGGTAAGAAGATCGTGGTAGAAGGTAGAAGTATGAAAACCAACCTTGAAATAATAAGGCTATTGAAGCTAGCTGAAATAAAAAATGTAATCCCAATAGAAGAAATAGAAAACTATCCTCCAGACAGAATAGTGATGCTAGTCACCGGCGCTCAAGGAGAAGAGTTTGCTGCCCTGATGCGCATAGCCAACAAAACACACAAATACGTTCGTTTGCGCAAGACAGACACCATACTTCTTTCGTCTTCCATCATACCGACCAACCACAAAGCCATCGTGAAGCTCAAAGACAATCTCTATCGCTCAGAGGCAAAAGTGGTCACCTACCTTGATTCCGATATTCATGCCTCCGGCCACGGCAACAGAGACGAGCTTCGTTGGATACACCAACATATGAATTACAAATTTTTCATGCCAGTTCATGGCAACCATTATATGCTCTGCCAACATGCAGAACTAGCTCAAACAATCGGAGTAAACAGAGAAAACATAGTGATACCAGACAATGGTTCCATAGTAGAAATATACGACGCTGGTACTAAAATAAAGATGCTGAAAGAAAAAGCCCCAAATGACCTTGTGATGGTAGACGGCTTCGCCATCGGTGATGTACAAGAGGTGGTACTGCGTGATAGGCAGATGCTTGCTGAAGACGGTATGTTTGTCATCGTGTCCATCATCAATCTAAAGACAGGGAGGCTACGCAAATCACCCGACATCATATCAAGAGGTTTCGTTTACTTACGCGAATCGCAAGACTTGCTCAATCAGACGCGCCTCATAATAAAGAAGACTATAGAATCTAGTACCCACAATCTGAACCCCATCAATTTTGATTTCGTAAAATCGCAGGTGACAGATTCCGTCTCCCGCTTCCTCTTCCAGCAAACCGCCAAACGCCCAATCGTCATCCCAGTAGTTTTGGGAGTTTAAACTAAACAAAAAATCTAGTAGAATAGACAGCATGTCTAATGCAGTATCTCGCGGGAAGTTTTGGCGGATATATATAGGGGGGTTTTTGCTAGCTGGACATTATGCTTTGGTGGTCTATGTCAATTCTTCTTTGCTCAAGCAATTTGTCGGAGATGGTGGCCTAGGGCTTCTTTATGCCCTTGGTTCTATCTTTAGCATAATAGTATTAAGCTTAGCGCCATTCATAACAAGAAGATTTGGCAACAAGAAGACATTGGCCCTTTTCGTTTTACTGGAAAGTTTTGCCGTAATAGCTATAGGTAATACAGAGCTAGCCTTGCTTATATTCGGGCTTTTCATCTTGCACCAAGCGGCAGAATCCATCCTCTACTTATCTTTGGACCTAGCTTTAGAGCAAGAAACTGTACAAGAAACAACCACCGGATCAAAAAGGGGGGTGTTTTTTACAATACAAAATCTAGCATGGGTACTCTCGCCTCTCGTCGTCTCTCTACTAACCAGAGAAAGTGATTTTAGTAATATATATATTCTCTCTGGCCTGATGCTTTTACCACTTTTGATTTTGTCTTTGTTTTTGTTCAAAAATCATCACGGAGAGAGCTCTCGAGGATCAGATATAATGTTGGGTATTAAAAACTTAATGAGAGAAAAAGATGTATTTAGGATATTTGTTGTACAGTTCATCCTAAATTTCTTTTACGCTTGGATGGTGGTCTACCTGCCACTACTTCTGAATCTGGAGCTAGGCTTCAGTTGGGAGAAGATAGGTTTGCTCTTTACCATAATGCTTCTGCCTTTTCTTTTGTTTCAATTCCCTGCTGGACTACTTGCTGATAAAAAATGGGGTGAGAAGGAATTACTCATAGGAGGACTTCTGACCATGTCTCTAGCTACAATCCTAATACCGTTTATAAACACAGAGAGTTTCGTCCTCTGGGCTATAATACTTTTTGCCACCAGAATAGGGGCAAGCTTGGTGGAGATATCCGGCGAAACCTATTTCTTCAAACACACCAAATACACCGACAGTGCCGTTATAAGCCTCTTCCGTATGACACGGCCTTTCTCTCTACTTGTGGCCCCGCTCATAGCCATACCAGTACTTTATTTTATAAATTATAGCTATTCTTTTATATTTTTGAGTTTGGTAGTAGCTTTGGGACTATTCTTTATACCCAAAGTTGATACAAAATAATTAAAGTTAGGGCTCCAAAATACCTTCTGTTTCTCCATTTACCGATATAACCACCGAGTCTATGTCGACGAGAGAGTTGAGTGTATTTTCTATCTGCGAACGTATAGCAACCACATTGCAACTTCCGGCCACATTTTCGCTTAGATCAGAACTGAAATCTACATAAGCCACTCTGTCTATAATTTCAAAATTTTGCAACAAAGTAGAATCACTTATAGCAGAAAAAAGATCTTCCTCTTCTTCCATGGTCAGACCGTCTATAAGAGCATTCATACTGCCTGGACCCAAAGTCTCAGCATTGGGCACCATTCTCTGTACAGCATACGTAGCCTCGCAACTATCTGTTTCTAAAGTATTTTTGTCTACAAAATATATATCCACCGGTTTTTGCCATTCAAAAGCATTAGCAACAGTGACCGCTTCATTCCCACCATCAAAAACTTTGACTAAAAGAATGAAGATAAGGGAGCAAGCTATTATGTAAGTAAAATATTTTATTATCTGTTGCATACCTTTATATAAAATAACAAAAATCAAACCCGTCTCACTTTACGTACTTTGGGCTTAGCGACATGAGACAAGAGAATAGCGAAAACAGTTTTTATAAAACTTGCGGCTCCTTCCGAAAGCTCCGTGCCGAATATACTAGCACCTTTAGCCACGCTTTTTGCTATAAATTCCGCCTCCGTGCGAGCCAGGTTAGACATTTTTCTTACATCGCGCAAGATAGCGATAATATAGAAGAGAACCATGAGCAACAAACCAAAAACAGCTATGGTAGCCACACTTGCAATAGCAAAATAAATTTGCATATAAGATAAATCTCCCATAGATATATTTTACACCACGGAAAAAAACAAAAAACTAAAACTGTGTATTACTTTGCTAGAGCTTGTTTTATGATATTGCGAAACTCGTCCAAACTAGCTGGATTTTGGATTTGTTCGCCATTTAGAAAGAAGCTAGGCGTACCAGATAGACCCGATTTTACAGCATGCACTCGTTGCGCAGAAACCAGGTTTTTTATTTCTTTGCTTCTCCAGTCGGTATCAAATTTTTCTTTGTCTAAAGTAAGCAGTATAGCGTAGTCGGCAAAGATCTTAACGATATCGTTGCTACTCGCCCATTCACCTTGTTTCTCAAAAAGAAGATCGTGCATCTCCCAGAATTTACCTTGCTTGCCTGCGGCTTCTGCGGCTCTCGCAGCAAATTCTGCATTAGGGTGAATAGAAGTAAGAGGAAAATGACGATAAACAAAAGCTATCTCTCCGCCGAACTCTGTCACCAACTGTCTTATGATTGGATAGTAAGATTTGCAAGCCGGACATTGGAAATCGCTGTATTCCATGAGGACCACCTTCGCATCTTTATTGCCTTTTACATTGTCTAGTGGATGCAGTACCCCTTTTTCAAAAGGAGGTTCTATATTTACCCTACCTACATTAGAGAGCATGTATAGTCCGCCCAGAAGCACCGCTATAGCAACGATCCAATAAATTATTTTCATGATTCTTAATTCTTAATTCTTAATTCTGATTTATTGGTCTTTTGGGTACAATAAATACAGATATAAAGTAAGCAATTATCCCAGGCACAATACCGGAGAAAAATGCTCCGAACACAAAGAGTAACCTGAAGACCACTGGATCTATATTGAAATACTCACCCAATCCCCCCAAAACCCCAGCAATGACCTTATTGTCCCTACTCCTATATAGCCTCCTCAAGTGATTGTGCACTTGATGGTGTGTATCATTTTCCATATCTCAAATATATCACCTCTCTATACAAAAAAGAAGCCCCACCTATTCGTCTAGGTGGGGCTTTGAGAAAGCTTTGCGGCTAGGCCACAGCTTCCTCATTTTGTTCATTGTACTTTGCCTTGAAACGAACCTTCCAGTCCGCCACGGCTCTGGATGATTTCTTCTGACAATCCTCGATGTGCTTGATCACTTCCGCAACTTGTTTGGCAGTGACATCGCCATCTTCGAATTTCTCCAGAAGCTTCTTTAAAGCAGATCCATTCTTGGATCCGACCGACTTGTAGGTGAAGGTGATGTCGCGCTGAATGTTGTCAATTCCATGCGACATCTTACCCTTCTTTTTGACTGACAGAAACTCCTTCAGCTTAGCAATATCAACATCGTACTTTTCGGCAGCTTGAGTGATAGTGAGACCACCGTTGGTGATTGCATCAACAGCCTCCATCAGCTTTCTCCGATCCAGCCTCGACTTCACGTCACTAACGAATTTCCTTGTCGTAGAAGGGGGCAGGCCCAACCTCTCAGCGATTGCTTTGATCGTCTGTTTCCGCTCAAGGAGAAGCTCGATGGTATGCTCCGTGTCTTCGGAAGTGGGCGGTTTAGAACCACCGGTATTTGCTCTGTAAGCTTCGAAAATGATATCGACTTCGTCTTGGATATCTACGATATCCACTTCGACTTCGGTTACATTGTTCAATCCGTATGCTTCGAACCGCTGTCGGCCATCAACGATGGTCAGGTTTTTGGTTACCATGATCCTGTCGTTCATTTTGACACCGTTCTCAATCAGCTCGGCGAGAAACCATACTTGGTCATCATCCAACTTCTTACGAACGAACAGGTTCAGCTTCAGATCTTTGAGCAGAACCTTTTGAGTTCTTAATACTCTCATTGCTCTTTTCTCCTTTTTTCTCTATTCTCATCTGACGGTTGCATAAACCGTCCTTGTGTAGCGCGCCAGCCGGCACGTTTTTTGGTTAACCCGGACAGAATAATATATGTACCGGGCTCGGGCTGTCTAACTTCTCGCCAAACATCTCGATCAAGCGAACAAGTAACCAACCCTATATCTTCCACAGAAGCAACTATGTAGGGACCATGTTTGCCTTCAAAAATAATCTTTTCTACAACCCCTTTGAACCTATCACAATCCACTTGGTTGCCCCCTTTCGGACACAACCCCCCTTACAAGATCCGAACTTACAGAACTCAAACGACTTGTAAGTTGCGTCAACAAACCAAGGATAGAGCTGTCTGTCGCCAAATCTTGAAGGGCTCCGTCTTCGATCAGAAGCAGTAGGGCCTTCATAATAGACACGGTAGCCTCTCGTCTCTTTAGAGGATTGTTCGATAAACGGGCAACCTCAGGTGCCCCGATGGACAAAATAGCATGATCTGAAGGTTTTTGAAGTAGAAAATTTAAGCGACCAGATTTCAAAAGCTGTCGCTTCTTATTTTCCAAATCTAACCTTTTACTTTTCCAAAGATTCCACATGCGAGATTCTTTGTCATCACCAATCCCAGCCCTTTCCCAAATCACTTCGTAAAGACTTGAGGTGTTCTTAAAACCGATTTCGTCGGATGCCTGTTTTGCAGACATAACACTAAAACCGATTAGCTCTGAAAAATTACGCAGAATTTTGGACATCCTTTCCATCTCAATGATTCTGTAACCATGGGCGTCAAGGTAACACATCAGTTTGATGAGAGGGGTACCCCTTGGTCTCTCCCCTTCATCACCAAACCAAGACCGAACGGCAAAATATCCCACTCCACAAAAATCGATCATCGGCAACATAGCCTCAGTACGACCTTTGCTACCTTTGGGTATTTTAGAATTGAACGATCTCGTGAAGTGAGTCAAGCATTCCTCAAAATGATCCCTAAAGATTTCTGGGACTTCATCCATTTCATGATCTCCTTTCTCCTTATTTTTCGCTCTCAATGAGCTTTCTATTTGCAAGCTAGCACAAATGTATATCATCGTCAAGTTGACATTCTTATTGTTTCTGATTTAATGAAAAAGGAGGTTTTTATGCGTTATTCCCTTGTAAATGAGTTCTGGGGCGGTTTTTGCCCAGAATGTACCGAACCAAAAGACATGGTGCTGAACACCGATGACAATTGGGAGTGCCCAAACTGCCATCTACAAATTGAGGCAGACGAGACATTCAAAATACTTTCTGATTTAGGGAGAGGGCAGTTCATGAGAAAGAGGGGCCAACCACTCAAACATTCTGATCTGGCTCCAATGCAGGTCGGTAGAATACGCCAAGATATGAGGAGGTAATAATCCAGATAAAAAACTAAAGCACTGTTCGTGAGACATCTCTCCGACAGTGCTTTTTGTTTTTAGTAAATAAAAATATAATTTTACCCAAAGGTGAAGGTGTAGATGTGGGCCCCGGGATTGTCGAAGATGATGCGGAGAGTGTGTTCGCCGTTGACCGGAAGTGAGAGAAGGTGGTAGAGGCGAGAATCGTTTATGATAGCTTTGCCCGATTTTACATCTTTACCAGCAAAAGTATCTACTATAAGCGAACCATCCAGATATACTTGGATACCGACAGGCTGATAGCTTTCTGCCACCATATAAACCTCCTTTGCATCAAATTTAAACACAAGCTCTACAGGAGAACCTATGTTCTCGCTAAATTCTTCGTTTATTTTCCATTCTCCGCCAAAATAAAATGTGTCGCGCTTGGGTTCTTCCGGAATAATAAATTTATCTTGATATTCTTTGCTAGGCGTGCCATTACCAAAGTTGGTATTGCGCCATGCACCGAAATAAGTCTCTGGGCTATAGGCAAAAACTTTATATTGCTCTACTTCCACCAAATCTTCCGATACATAGGTGCCCATTTTTTCTGCCCGCCCCATCAAAAGTTCTTTTATTTTTGCCTCCGTTTTATCATAAGAACCCTCACCTATATGGTCGTAAACTACATTGCCTTCTATATCTATGAGGTATTTACGAGGCCAATAGCGGTTGCCATAAGCATTCCAAGTAGCATAATCGTTGTCCAAAACAATCGGGAACTGTAAGCCAAACTCCAAAGCCGCTTCGCGCACATTGTCTATATCCTTTTCAAAAGCAAACTCTGGTGTATGTATGCCCACTATTTCTAACCCCTGATCTTTGTACATCTTGTACCAAGCGTTGAGATAGGGGTAAGTGCGCTGGCAGTTGATACAAGAATAGGTCATAAAATCTAAGAGGATCACCTTTTTGCCCACCAAGTCGGCAAGTTTGAAAGCTTTACCATTTACAAATCCAGATGGAGAAACTATTTCTTTGTATTTAAACGTCGCATAATCATCTACTGGTTTTTTGTTAATATTTTTTTTATTGATTGGAGTATCTTTGTTTGCATCAACTTGAGTCTGAGTAGGAGCGCTCTCTAAAGTGTCGCCCATACCATCGCCCCCGAGAAATCTGCTTATAGTAATTTCTATTTTGGTGAAATCAAAAAAACCAGCGTCCAGTATCTTGGTTTCTATTTTCTTTATAAGACCGGATGCCACCAAAATAGCGAGTACAATAAATATATAGCCCAATATTTTTTTGAATCCACTATTGGGGTCCGAAAGGTTGGAGAATTTGAGCAAAATCTTTTGCCCCAAAAAGGCTATGGCAAATAAGGCTAGAGCAAGACCTATGGAATAAGCCAAAAGATAGATTACTCCTTTAGATACACTTACAGGAAGAACAGTTGCCAGAATTACAAAGAAAGTAGGGCTACAGGTGGTAAATATAGGTCCCAGCGAGGCTCCGAGAGCTATATCGCCCCACCATTTATTTCTATTTTGAAAACTCTGATTGAGTAGATTGTTTGATCCGCTAAATATTTTTGCAGTAAGCTTGCTCCAAATATCCGGTCGAACCAAGGAGAGGCCAAACACAAAAATAATAATTCCAGAAAGATACGTCCACACTTCTGGAGGCACCATAATAAGAGCAGTGCTTACTTTGAGCAGAAAAGTGAAAATAAAGACAGAAACAATAAGCGAGCCTATGACCATATAGGCTCTTTTGCGGCTAGTAGTCCCCCCATCTATAACAGAGCTTCCAAGCACAATCGGCAATATAGGCAATACACACGGCGTCAGCACCGTCAAAAATCCAGCAATAAGCGATATAATAAAGAAAATCATTTGATGTTGGTTAAGATCTGAGAGAGGCTTTCAGAGCCGGACCATTTTTTGAGGAGGTTGCCGGAGCCATCCACTTGCACAAAAGTGT
>ERZ1292625.1446-Hain-H41-01um-R1-1446-length-28153-cov-29_pt1 | contig 28153 bp, 33 predicted proteins | sample MGYA00564400_ERZ1292625 | MGnify/ENA primary metagenome ERZ1292625 (study PRJEB36523, sample SAMEA6512639) | groundwater metagenome | collected 2019-01-08 | study: AquaDiva: Metagenomics assemblies of 32 groundwater samples | reverse complement strand
AGAAAACAAATATTAAGAGGGGTTAGTAAAATTCATGAGTACATGAGTGATAAGTATTCAATCTATTTCAACAACCCCACTCAAAGAAAAAGATTAATAACAATGTATGGTTTCCCTGCCGTATATGCGGGCAATATTATCTTTAGTACCCAAGAAGATATTGATGATTGGGTGCAAGCATTAGTAAATAAGGAAATACTAGCAGATATTATTGACTTCACAAGACCAGCGATAAAAAACAAACCAAAGGGTTTAGAATCAGTAAGAAGAGAATCTGAAATTAAAGCAAAAAAGATAAGAAAGAAAATATCAAAGGTTCCATTATATATAAAACTTAAAAAGGAGAAAACGAAAGACAGGGATAGAGACAGAGAAATTAAAAGAATCATCTTTTCTGTAGATAAAATTTATGATTTTCAAGACCCAGAAGCAAGAGAATTATTTATTAAAACAATCAGAAAATGCAAAAAATTAAAAATTAAATCAAACGATGTTTCTTTTATAATTAGATGTATAATGAGAGCGAGTTTTAAAGAATGCGGGAAATTCATAACACACAATGGATTTGTAAAATTCTTAAAAGATATACCGGAGTAAAAAAGATATTTTTATCTCCTGAAATGTATCTTTCTATCCTGGAAGAAAACGAAGGGATTATTAAAAATGAAGGATCGTATATCTGGGGAAAACAATGCCTTATTAAATATGATAGAAATAAATTACCTTTATGGGGAGATATTCCGATTGAAATAGACGAACATGCAGGAGGAATTGCTATATGTGGTGAATGAAATTATCCCGTTACTTGTTTTGTATTTACAAGTAACGGGATAATTTGTTTAAGATAATAATTTTATTTCTGCTTCTCTTCTTAAAATAAGACCTGGAAGCTTTCTACCACCACCATATACCCATTTTCTGAGTTCTCTCGCTGCTGATTCCCATTCTCTACTATTAATTTTCTTTCTAAGCGTAGATGCTTTTAACCTGCCTGACCCTAAATTATAAGTAAAGTCTGAAATAGCAGATAATTTTTTATCGCTTTCGTTTACTAAAACAGGACAAAGAGAAAGGGTTTTTATAGCAAATTTAATTGCATCATCTTCAAGTCTTTTATCAGCATATTCTTGTGTCCATTTTTGTCCTGGAATAACATTGTAACCAGTCGAACCCCACCCACAAGTCCATACCCCAGCAGGACAAATATACGGCATTAATTTACATCCTTCAAATCTTTTTATTAATATGAACAATTCTCCTAATTTTTCAAGCATTAAAGCTTACCCTTTGTATGAATCCTATCTCCTACAAAAATACCTAAAAATGCACCCATTAATGCCCAATCTCTATCATTAAGTACAAACCCTGCTACGCCCATTGCCACCACCCAAGCTATAAGGGCTATAGTTGCTCCAGATGGTCTAATTATTTGATTCCAAGCATCAACCCATAGAACTCCAGTTTTTATTGATGTAGATTTTACAGCTTCAAGAAAGGAGTCTGCCATTATCTTTTGTTCTGCAACATCACCGGCAATCTGAATTTCTTTTATTCCTAATTCTGCTTGAAGTCTAATTGATTCCATATCTCTTGTATGTTTTTCTGCATCTAATTTGGATTGTAATTGGATCATTGATAATTCATTTTCATGATCTTGTTTTTTTGTAAAAAAATCCATTACTGACCCAAAGATCAGTCTAAATGCCGTGCCTCCAAAAAACGATATTAATGTAGTTAACATTAAAATTCCTCCAGTTTGGTACTTCCAGTTACTTCCCTCTAGGACAACAAACCTCTACCGCTTCCCATAATTCCTCACATTCTTTTGTAAGAGCATCATGCTCTTCTTTATTTTTCATAGAACAAAAGGAACACTTATCTTTTTCATCTTCTTTTAACCCTTTTACTGAATCCTGAACTTCATTTTTAATTATTTTTATCTCAGCTCTTAAATCCTTCCAAATAACACCGCCCAATACACAAATTACAGATAGTAAAGAAACAATTATTGCCCCAAACATTTTCATTAAGAATATTACAGTCGTTATCACTTCCGGTGTTATTACCATTATTACTCCTCCATTGTTAGCGCCTCCAAATGACATTTATCTAGGGCTTTTAGTATTTTATCTTTTGACAAAATGTATTCCTCTGTATTTAACTCTAACTTGTTTGTTTTTAATCTTAGGATTAAATCATTTCCTAAAATATATTCACAATTACCACAACCAACACACAATTTAATGTTTCTTATTAATATTGGCATTAAAACCTCAACCTTAAATTATAAATCGGACTCCCAGATATCAGCATTGCCCCGGAGCAGCCTTTCCACATACTCCGCAGTTACCGGAATTTTATACCTCGTGGCAACCATTTCGGCATAGTGCGTCCGATAGCGATCTTTGTCTCCTGCCTGAACATACTTGAGCTGCTGCTGGTAGGCCGCAATCTCACAGCGCAATCGGTACTTCCACTGAAATTTGTACTGTAATCCATGAAGAATAGGATTGGCCCAGAACTGCCGGACATGTTCTTTTTCATGCGCCAGGAGACCCTCGTCTTCTTTGCACTGAGGACGGATAAAAATGAATGGGCCTTTGGCGCATCCTCGTGATCCATCGGGGATAAACTTGTCAGTGTAAAAAACTAGATATAGTTTCATAAATTAATTTAGCCTCCAACAAATTACTTAATAGCCTACCCAATTAGTTCCGTTATAAAAAACAGGAGACACAACTGCTCCACCCCCAACAATTACTGCCAAAAACGAAGGGGCCAAAGCATCAGTCACAAAAGCCGTGTCTCCTTGTGTTCCAGCAGGGAGGGTCGCTACAGTATAATTTTTTAATCTCACTGTCCCTGTACTTGTGATGGTTCCTGTTACTGCTAGGCCGGTGGAGGAGGATACGAGGTAATCACTACCACCATCTAGACCTTGATTATTTACACGGAAGCGTCCTCCTGAACCGGAACTGATACACGCTACAACATCTCCCGGTGTGACGGCATGTGAATGGCCGTACAAGTTAATAGCGCCGCCGAAATTGGCGGAACCGCCGCCCGCCTGCATAACCATTTTGCCTGCATATGTTTCAGTAGAATCGAGCAAGGCGAAATAGCGTGTGGTAGTGCCGTTCGCAGTAATGTTGTAGTTTCCGCCCGAACCGACTGATACATTTCCGCTCGCACTCAACCCCGCAACAGTCAAATCCCCATTAGTATCCACGGTAATGACATTGGCTTCATCGCTGTCCCGGCCCACGAAAATGTTGGTGCTGCCGTCATTGGTGCTGCCTTTCACCGTGAGTCTGCCTACAGCGGGAGTGCCATCTGAGTCCGTGGTATTAACAAGGAAGTTGCCGTTAACATCTACCCTAGTACGCTCTTGGCCGCTGGTGTCTACACAAATTGGTTGATACGCGCCCCCGCCACCGACATATGTTTGGCCCAAGACGGCGCGGGTACCAGTATTTCCAAAGAAGAAAAGTTCTCTCGTACTTGCAGCGGTTTCAATGCCTAAACCGCTGAACCCCGTGTCAGCGGCTTGTTTTACGCGAAATTTTGAAGATACGCCGCCTCCGGTTGGGTCGGCCGTCCCGATGCCGAGGGAGGCGTCCTTAAAATAAACCCCCGTAGTGGAACTTGGCCCCATCCAAGATTCGGCGGCGGAAGTGTGTGCGGCGAGGGCGGTGGTGGTGAGGGCGGTGAATCCACCAGCAGCCTTGGTGGTTCCGCCTATAATGACGTTATCGACTGTACCACCATTGATATCGGCAGTGGTCAGCACAGACGACGCAATAGTCATTACGCCAGTACTATCAACAATCGTGGCGCTAGTCGTGCCATCCTTGGCTTTGATATTTGTTACTTCAATATTAACGGTATCAACAGTAGTTGTAGTAGTAGATAAAGAGAGCTGCCCTTGCAATACCCACCTTTTACTCCCAGCGTTCGCGTCAGGGGTGATTTTAGCTGGAGATGATTCCGCCCCGCCTGATTCATCTACCGTGTACAAATACATGTTTCCGAGGTACGTAACAAACCCAATATCCCCTACTGTTATATCTGCGCCGTCGATAAAATCAAGGTCTGCACTTGTTCCACCAGTTAAGCCCTGCGCAATAAATCCTGTACTCATATTTCCTCCTTAACCGGCGTGATAAATGCAGGCGATCATTTTAATATTTTTAGACTCTTTTGCCCAAATTACATCTTCGCGGGATTCAGCAACGGTGTAGCTAGTCTTTATATCTATTTCTTCGACCTTCACCTCGTCGTTGGCATCCAAACAAAGAATCCGAAATATCGGTTGTTTCATCCCTTTCCCAGGAATTGAACTTGTACAGAGAAAATCGCCAATTTCAATATCGCCGCCTTCGGAACAAACAGGCATCTGGCCTTCGCCAACCGCGTTGAGGTTGGTCAAGTCGTACTCTTCTTGAAGGGATTCAAAGGACTCCCACTGATCTTCTGTGGATTGAATAATAGGAGGAGAATCTTTAAAGGCTTTGTCTCTTAGTGCAGAAGGGGCGTTGTCGATATTAAGAGGAGAAGGGTTACAGGTGAGGACACCACGCGCTGATTTCTGCTTAGGTTTTGTGGAGATCTGCATCTCGCAAATGCAGTTTGAAATATTTGCTTTATTAATGACTTTTACATCAACAACAATATCTCCGATTTCTGCCTGAAAATCTTTCTGGACTAGACCTTGGTGCCCGCCTGTGAAGGGGCCGTAGTTGGTTCCAGAACCTGCTGCGTAGAAGTCGTAGCCGGAGGAGGAGTCGGTTGTGCCATGAACCCCGTAAGTCGTACCTGTGGCCGAGCTTGCGTAGCCGGTAACCCCCATCCCGGAGGAAGAAACAGACCGCCCCGACACGCCAGAAGAGGCAGCTTTGTCGCTTATCCCGTGAACACCGTTGCCACCGCCACCACCACTGGTGTTCCCGTATTGCCCGTACACACCAACCCCGTTGTAGTCTGGTACTTGCCCTACAACGGCAGTATTTTTTGCGTAGGCGTAGATTGCTTGGCTGGATTCAGTAAAAACAACCCGAAGGCCGAGTGCATTTGCATGGTTGCCTGTTAGTCGGCAAAGATAACTGCTGCTTCCTGTTACCAGCGAGCCTAACCCGACCAGTTCAATCACTGTACCGGAACCGTCGTCACCAAAAATTCTTACAGTGTTCGTATTTGAGTCCACGACCACACATTCATCAGCAGGAATGATCGTGACCCCGTTATCACGGGCTAAAACCCCCGAACAACCGGTCAAAGTTGATGATGTTTTTCCGGTGTACGTAAACTCGTCTAATACTTCAATACCGCCGCCAACAATAAAGCCGGAGCCGGATGCCGCGAAATCAGAAGTATTTTTAACATTCAGCGTGGTGTCGGCGGCAGAAGCGGCGGTGGTGAGATATGAACCTTTTGTGCTGAATGTTCCAGAATTGACGTTTGAGCCCCTGATATTGCCGGAAACCAACGTCCCCCCGGTGATTGTGGCGGTGGAAGTCAACGAACCTGCCATTGTCACATTACCGGAAGTATCCCACGAGAAGTTACCGGAAGCGATTTTTCCTGAGCCGTCATTTTTCAAACCAATCTTTGCCGAGGCGTAAGTAGTGGCGTGACCAAGGAGGATTTCCGCACTTGCACCAGAATGCAGGCCGATGTTGGTAGAGGTGAGAGAGGTTGCTCCTAATGTCCAACCACCAATCGCGCCAGAAACCGCCGTTACTGCTCCTGCATTTGTAACACTGAACGGGGCGGTTCCAATCGCGGTATCTCCGGCCCAAACCCCACTACCCGGTTTCATCTGTACCCTAGTAACACCAGTTCCAGCATACAACCCGTCTGTGGCATCTACCGTGAATCCACCAATGGTTCCGGCTGTAGCGGTGATTGTCCCCGTAATCGTGGCGGAAGAAGCATACAAATTACCATTCTCATCCACCCGAAACGGCGCACTTCCAGGCGTAGCATGACCTGCCCAGAACCGCCAATCAACGCCGCCTGTCACTGCTGAACTCATACCTACCGCGCCGGAATCGGACATCAAAGCATATTGCGATAAATTCCAACCAGAAAGCAGGTTTCCGCCACTTCCGTCTAATTTCAGGATCGAAACACCAGCAGAGTCAAACAGTTCAACGCCGTAATCGTCAACACCAAGATCCCCGATCATCAACCGGGTTACGCCACCTTCTACAAATTTCTGCACGGGTTCGGCGGGGTCCAGCAAAATGTAATTGCCAGTCTGCCCAATCCTCAACTGGCCGGGTAAAGCGTTCGGCATATCCCCGGAAGAAGTAGCCGCCCCCGGCCCTGCTACCACCACGCTCCATTGCTGACTCGTAGCAGTCGTGTCCGTGCTCACTGTGACCGCGCTGAAAGCTAAGTCGCCCCAGTCATCAAAGGCTTCCTTAAAACGTGTCAGAGAGAACTGGAGCATCAACTGTGGGGTGATGGTAATCCCTTCAATCAATGCGGTGTAGTTCCCGCCAAAATAAGCATTGTCAAAAGTAACTACATCGTCCGGTTGCAAGGCAAAGAGGCTCAGTTTCCCGTTGAAATTCATTGAGGCATAGCGCAAGAACCGGCGCTGAAAATACAAGCACCCCAGATTTTGTGCGTGAACCGAATTTTGGATCAGCGGCATGTTTACTGTTGCGCCACTAATTTCGGCAGTTGAGCTTTTCGCGGGGACCAGAACTTTAATGAGTTCTTTCTGCGATTTCCCGGCCTGTGCAAAGGCTACATACCCTGAATCGGAATCGGTCTGAAGAATAGACTCGTAATTGAAAGCAGAAAGAAGGTCGCTCCCAGAAGATTGTTGCTTACCGCCTTTGCTGGCCATTTTTACTACATCGCCAAGCGCAATCGTTTTCTGACTGGTCTTTGACAGTACCCGGAGCTTAATCTTCTCGCCAACATCCAACACGGAATGGCAAGAGTTCAAAAGTTCCGCCAATATCTCCGTCCGGGGGCGCTTGAACCAGTACCCCCCGTTAAAGGTAATTCCCAGCGAATCGTAGGTATCAGCAGCAACCTGGAAGCTGGAATACGTTTCAACATCATCAATCAACTGAGCCGGAACACCAAAATCCTTGAGGGTATAAGCAATTAAATCAGCGGGATTGGTCAGTGAAACGGTTAATGCAGATGACACTTTCGTAGGCATGTCATAGACTTGGTTTCCCTCTACCCAAATGCCGTTTGCATCTGCAACCCCGTCTAAATCGCTATCTGCAATTATCGCTTGGAATACCCGATAGCTTGTTCCATTAAGTGTTTTGTTTGATTGAGTAAACGAATACCCGGCAGAAGTCCAGATGCTGTTCCCAAACTTTGCATCTGGTGATTGTACTTCCGTGATCGTATAAGTGTCGCTGGCAGGCCCAAGAACATAATACCGGCCATCCGTGATATACAAAGAGCGTAACGGGATATATGCAGTACCAACCGTGAAGGGTAAGCATAGATTGTCGTCAATGATATTGCCAGAATCTTCAGGGGCAAGGTCACGCACCAGCTTTGTATTCGGCCAGTCACCTTTCAGGTATCGTTGGGTGAAGTCCTGAAGATGAAACTCCAGCCGCCCCTTTGCTGACTCACAGCGCTTAACGATGAACCGCCAACCCGGCAAAACGTATTCTCTTGAAGTTGGGACCAGTCTGATTCTGATAACCACTTCAGCGTCAATAAAATCAGAAGCGGCTAAGGTGTTTGATGGATTTCCTGCCGCAAACCGAACATCATTGGGGGTGATTACGCCGTATTCCGTCCTGTTCCTGGAAAGTTCAATTCCTTTAAAGGAATCAGGAATGATTTTAAACTGGTAAACGGGGGAATAAGCATTCCACCCTCCCGGAAGCCCGCTGCCGGAAAGCAGCACCGCCTCTGAGGTTGCCGAATCCAGAGACCATTTATAACGCACACCAGCAACAGTCGTAATATCAAACAACCATGACGTTGCGGTCATGTTGCCGGTGATGATTGACTGTTCGTCTGAATTAAGACTCAGCATCAAGAGACCTTTCCGAGTACTTTAAGGGTGATGTCTTTAATCCTGTGATGCCCAGCAAAAAGTAATTCCCTTGGAACATCAGAAGCGAAACGCACTACGTAGGTAGAACCATCAGTTGGATGTTGCCACTTGAATGTTCTCGCCATCTTATTTGCTTTGCTGGCATCATAAAAGAAATCAATAATTGTTCCCGCATCAGAAGCACTTAATACATTCCACGAAAACGAACAGAAAAATACGGTTCCAGAAGAACCAACAACAATACGTTGTTCGCTTCCATCAATACCTTCGTAGATAATTACATTGGGGTCTTGACAAACTTCCCTTATTTCTGATTGAGGGGCAATAGATAGCGTGCTGGTTGTGTAATCAGCACTTATGACACTGAGGTAGTCCGCCATCTTCTTATCCATTTAATGCACCTATTCTCTCTAAAACAATCGAATCTTTCACTTCCGTTTCGTCAAAAAATAAGCTCTTGAACCCATTATTTAAAAACAGATCTCCTCTCTCCCGCTTCCACTTATCAATATCCCCAAAATTTCTCTTTTTATAAAATCTAGCATAAACTTCTATAGCAATCTTGTCCTCATTTGTACCAATAAAGTCTGGATTTTTCTTTCCGATAAAAAAATTACCGTCCCCAACAAACTTGAACGGGAGGTCATATTTATCAATTATCCCTTGAAATTTCTTTTCTAAACTTGTGATACCTCTCCTTCTGAATATAGATTTTATATATCCTTCATATCTATCAGAATTCTTTAATCTAACCCAGTGGTCCCTTATTTTTTGTTTTGCTTCTTCGGAAACAATTTTATTTCTCATTGCCTCTCTCGTCTTTTCTGATAATTTACTTCCCTTTTTAGACTTACTAATTTTTACTCTTGTCTCTTCAGAAACAAATTTCCCTTTTTCCTTTTCGGAAATCCTTTTTTTCATTTCTTCTGATACAGGAACTCCCGTCCCATTATGCCCAACTAAATAATTATTCCATTCCCTGTTATACTGACTCCATTTAACCCTCTCTCCACACCCGCACCCACAAAGGGGAGGTTCTTTGAATTTATTAGGATTAACTTTTTTAGATAAACTGTGTCCATTAACAAAAGATTTCCATCTTTTCCAGTTTTCGCTCCATCCAACTTTTAATCCACAACCACATCTGCAAATAGGAGGTTCATCAAATTTATCCCAGTAAATTTTTTTCTCGTGCCCATTATGCCCTTTAATAAATTTATTCCATTTGCCTCTTTGACCTAACTTAACAGAAGCCCCACAACCACACGAACATAAAGGAGGAATATCTGTAGGCTCTTTACTCTTACATGTCATTATTTAAGCCCCCACATAAGCATCTGGATCATAATTCATTGTATTGATAACAAACTCTTTCAATACGCTTCCATCCAATTGCAATACAATTCTTGTTTCTCCATTCTTCTCCTCAAGGTAAGGTGCAAGCTGTTCTCTTATTGCGACAGCCAATGCGGTATTATCAATTTCAACTTTTCCTAAATCAAAACTCATGTCAGTAAAGGCACCGCCAGCACCGAACAAATCACCCCAAACATCTTTATAGTCAGGAGAAGCAGCTTTCATGAACGGCAAATACTCTCCTGTAGTGAACTGTTGCAATGCTTGGATATCAGACAAAGCACCAGAAGCAGAAGCAGAAAGAAGAGCGTCAAACTTGTTCTGGAAGGACTCAATACTTTGCACAGGTGCAAGCGCAGATGTACTCATGGAACTGAAGAAATCTTCCCAAGCTTTCGTTACTGGAGTAATGTATGAATCAATCAAATCTTGCGCTTGATACTTGGCGGCTGTAGCGATATCATTCATCCAATTGGGTGTCCCTGCTCCAATTTCTTCAAGTCTGCCCAAAATCCCTATCTGCTTATCCCACCAATCACTCAACCCGTTGAAGGCTTTTTGAAGTTCACTGGTTCTTGCTGCTTCAATAATATCATCAATCGGTTTTTTGATATCCTGCAACAATGCGCTTTTCACTTCTTCCAAACTATTCAAAAGTGGAGACTGACTACCTACAGAATTGATAATGTCAATAATATCAATTAAATCTGTAAGATCAATATATTTCAAATCATTTTGTTTTTTCAAAAAATCAGTTAATGCGACAGTACCCTCACTAGATGCTTTAACCCATACACCATACGCCTCTTTCATGCCGGAGTCTTTATATTGGTCGATAGTTATAGACTTACTTCCAGCCCCTAGTGATACATATATGGCCCGGTATTCGTTAAACAATTCACCTATATCTTTAAATACATCCGCAAAGCCTGACATATCTAAATTTTTGAGAACGTCCTTTATTGCAATACCACGCGCTTTTTCCAAATCAGTGTATTTTGCAAGGTCAACACCCGCTGCTTCAAGTTGTGCCCCGTAAGAATCGAATTGTTTATTTATGTTTCTGAGCTGATTGCTATATTCGGATAACCCATTGGTATCAATAATTTCTTGAATAGGAGCAAAAGCGGCAGAGATACTACTAACGGCAGAAGTGATCCTTGCTATTTGCTGTTGCCCTGCTGCAAGATCCCCGCCGTTGAATGATTTTGCTGCTTGGACCAAGGCATCTTGAATTAGTGTACGAGATGTTTGAGACAAAACATCCCAGACATCACCAGAAAGAAGCTGGCCAGCCTTTGCAGAATCAAATACGCCCGAAGCCAATTCAGCCGCAGAAATCCCTATAGTTTTTAAACCAGCGACAATTTGACTTGCTGCTTCAACAAAGCTAAGGGCTTGGTCTGCTGTCGTAGCGGTAAGTTTTTGAATATCTAATTTATCAAGCACTTTATCTACAAAATCATTAAGGGGTAAACTTTGCAATGCCGCCAGTATACTCTGTTTTGTTGAAAGTTCTAATGCAGCCGTCAGTTCTTCTTGACTACGGCCTACAGCTCGATATGTGCTGTAAATCAAATTATTATTGGTGTCTTTAACACCTCCATGAAGATAACTAGGTGAATCGCCTTCAGGATCAGTGGAATAACCAGATCCTATCACCAACCCAGCCGCACTTCCTCCTAATGACGTAGCTAATAACTCAATAGTGGATTGAGTGGCTTTCGACAATTCAAGCATTCTCGTATAATCTTGTGTTGCTGTGTGCCCAGCACCCAAGACTGTTTCTCCAGTTGACCAAGCACTGCCCCCAACAGATGGGCCACCACCTGAGCCGCCAAAAAGAGAACCAACAACACCCCCCAATATCCCGCCTATAATCGTTCCCGCTGGGCCAAAGAATGACCCTAATGCCGCACCACCAGCGGTAAACGCTGTATTTTTTGCAATAGTTTGGAAATCTTGGCCTTGAAGTATTCCTAATAACGCCGTGCCAATCCCCATTGTAGCAACGCCAAAAGCACTAGTTGACATACCCATAATTCCTTCCGCCAACCCGTCCATTCCTGCGGAAATAGCAAGATCTTGTGCCCCTATTTGCAACCCTGTAAGTGCAGCGCCAGCACCACCTGAAAGGCTATTCCAACCCGATGCTAATGAAAAACCAGTACTCGCTGTATTCAGTCCAGAACCTCCACTAGCTGTCCCATCCCCAATCCCCATAGAATTAAGTTGAGAACCAATGGCATTACCTGACATCCCTAGAGCACCACCAATTGTAGATACAATCGGAACCATAATTGGTTTAGCAATTGCCATCGCCGCCATTCTAGCAAGCATTGATTTAAATAGATTTAAAATACTATCCTTTAAGTTCTTAAATAAATTTTCACCTTTATCAAATATTTTCTCAAACGATTCTATAAATGATTTTTGTATTCCGTCTGATAACTCCTTAAAGGATTTTCCTTTTAATGTATTGGCTAATTCATAATTTCCCTGGTCCTTTTTATATTCCTCTTCTTCTTTTCTGGTTAAATCTTGAAGGTCCCTAAGAAGATCCTCATTTGCCTTTCCGCCAGCGGCGATATTTTCATGATATTTTTTTATTTCATCATCAATAGCTCTTATATTTTTTCTATGTTGCGCTTCAATTTTTTGTTCGCCTGTGAGGAATTTAGAATTAAGAGAAAGATATGTTTTTTCCATTTCTTCCATTTCTTTGGCTAATTCTACACCCTTTATCTTATCTAAGGTATCTTCATAAAGAGCCAATGCATCGATTAACTTATAAAAATCAGCAGCGGTAGTAAGTGCTGCATTCCCTTGTTTCTCAATTGCATCAATAAATTCGTTAAGTTTTTTATTTCTTTTCGTTGTTTCTCCAGTACCACCTCTTATAGCCTCAAGTTCCGCTTCTAGATCTTTCTGCAATTGAACTTGTTTATTATTAGCAGATTCAACTTCTTTATTATAATCTTCATTTAATTTATTTTTTAAATTAAAGTATTCTTCTATTTTTTTAGCTCTTTCTGAATCATATTTTTCTTGGTCTTTCTCTGCCTTTTCAGTATTTTTAATGGAATCGGCAACTCTCGCTTGGGCAAGTAAATAATTTTTCCTTTCTCCCGCTTCTCTTACATTTCCTGATGCTATTAATCGGTCATAAGCTTCTTTATACTTACCCAATGAATTTGTTAATTCAAATATAACTTTTTTCTCTTCATTTAATCCATGTAAAAGATTTGCCCTTTTCATCTCATCTGCTGGAGACAATAACAAATTTCTTGCCTCCCCAAACTCAGCAGCGGAAATTTCTGCAATATTTCTTGGTTGGCCAAAGTCGATATCCGCTTGATAACTCATTTGAGGAGTGGAATAATAATTTTTCTTTAAACCCATTACGTTCTTATTATTGTCAAGAAGGGAAAAATTATTAGGTTTTTTCTCTTCTTCCCCTCTGTTAGTAAAGGCTGAAGCTATAGCCTTTGCTGCGCCAATGGGCTTGCTAATATTTCCGATAGCTATCAGAAAACGATCTAATTTAGAAAGCCAAGAATCTTCGTCAAGTTTTAGGTTAAAAATTTCTCTTAGTTTTTCTATGCCCTCCGTCTTAAAATTTAATCCGGTGTATTTAGAGATTAAGTTAAACCAAGAATCTTGCTCCACTTTTTTTGCCAATTCTTGATTTAACTTATACATTTTAGCTTGCAATTCTTCTATTGAAGAGGAAGCCATATCCAATTCATGTATTTTATTATTCCATTCTTCACTTTTCTGAACAGCAACCGCCGCTTCTTTATTTGTTTCAGCAATAGCATCTTTAATTTTCATAATCCCCAGTACGGCAATGGCTATTGCGGCGGCTCTAAAAAGAGGGTTTGCTAATACAACTGTGTTAAACACCGCAGTAGAGGCGGTAAGCGTCCCCATTGCTACCGATGAGGCGATAAACCCCGCCTCTACTGCGGTAGCAATAAGACTCCACTTAGAAAAGATAAGGGCCAGTGGGGCAGCAATAAGTGCTATTTTAGCTATTGTCGCAATCCAAGATGCCAATATGCCCAAAACATCTAGTGTCGTTTTCCCAATGTCGATAAATTTATATGCAAGGGGAGTTAAATTACCATCAGCATCCATTAAAGATCTATTCCACTCTTGGGCCATTTTAATTAATGAATCAAAGGCAGGTTGAAACATTCCACGCAGAACTTTATTATGGACAGTCTCCATTGTAGAGCCAACAACAGCCCAAGTATTTTCTAAGTCTTTAGCGGCAGGTCCGAAACCGGCAAGGAGAGAACCAACATTTTCAATCAACGTCCCTTGTTGTCTCCACAATTTGATATGTTCTTTGATATTGGGGTCAATAGACTGAAGTGTTTTTGCCAAAAGATTCGTATCTTTCATCTGCCCTTGAACTAATGCTCTAATTTCTTGACGCATCTGAATTTCTTGGTTCTGTCCTTGGGTCATCAACTTCAAGGCGTTAGCAATATTTACAAACCCATCAAGCGTTCCCTGATTAGTAGTATCAATTTTGACACCGCCCTTGATAAACTGTTCTGCCATAGTGGTTAAATCTTTCCCACTAGCAATGGTTCTTGCGTCTAGTTTTTCCATTGTCAAAACAAGATTTTTAGCCTCTTCATTAGAGGCACGATAAATTTCAGAGGCGTTTGTTTTCGTTAAAGAATTAGAGAAAGTAGTTAAAAAAGCCCCCATAGACGCTACTTTTAATCTATAATCTTCTACCGCTGATAAGCCAGCAATAAATTCAGCACTAATTAATCTCATCGAGCCATAAAAAAGAGTTAATGCGGCACTTGTTATTAAGATACGTTTTGTTAGTGCCTCAATATTATGACCGAAAAAAGTAGTTGATTTTGCCGCAGCGGAATCCTCTTTCAGTCTTTGCTGGTTCATTGCTTTTTTAAAAGCTAAAGTAGCGGCATTTGATTTTTCTTCTGCTTTTATTTGACCAGCATAAGTATTCTGCCATGCTTTTAATTGATCGTTAGCGGCCTTATTTGCGTAATTTACTTGATCTTGGTTATTTCTCATTATAGCAGCGGCACCCTTATCTTGGGTTTTGATCATATCCGCAACTGATTGTTGGGTTAATTTGTCTTTAGCTGAAATAAATTTATTATATTCTTCCAATTGTTTATTATAAGAATTGGAACCACCCGACATATTGGGGTTAGACGAAGATGTAGACGCAGGCACAACAGGGGCTTTGACAGTTATATCATTGTAAATTTTCTCTATTTTTTTGGCAGACGCCAGCGCCTCTTGCTCCTGCTTTTTTAATTCAGTCGCATACTGAGAATAGTCCAGCTTGAGCTGAACAAAAATTTCCCCTAATCGCTCCATCTACTTAGAATTCCTCATGGCTCTTTCCCTCATCTCTATTTCATGGAAATGCTCAAATACTTCCAATATTTTAATGAAAATACCCATTCTGTCTGGTGCTTTAAATTCATCAATCAATCGCCATAATGCCAAATGATTAAGAGCAACGGATACAGGTGCGCCCATCCCACCACTAACCCATATCCGTTGATCCCTAACTAACGACCATATTCTGTATGGCAAAGCGTTATTAACATTTAATTCAGGAAGACATTCACTACACGGAGGTTCGGTATTTGCTTTTTTACAAACCTTTTTACAAAGACGACAACTCATTTTCTTTGTCTGCATTCTCTCCGTGTAGGCTATTAGTTTTTTATTTCTTCTTCCTTGACGCCTTCTATTTCTTCTTGGATTTTTGACAGGCAAGAATTCGCCCATTTTGAAAATACCGGAGAGCCATAATACAATTTCTTTTTATTCTCTTCAGTACAAGGAATACCCACTCCGCCTGGTTGTTTTAGATTCCAGTTATCGATTTGGTAACAGATAACGGCGTCATTAAATTTAGACATCAATTCATCATTGAAATCCATATCCTGGACTCCCTCCATCCGCTTGGTATTAGGATTAGGGATATAACGCTGTTTTGATTTTAAGCCAACTTCTTTCCTGATTTCCTTCATCTTTTCATCGTCAACCAGCTTAAAGTCTACCCACTCATCATTTTTCTCTTCCCCGTAAAATTTTCTGATTGCCGGGTTCAGGTCTGAAAGATCGAACAAATTAGTTACCTCCAGTTAAATTAATTTTTGAATGCTCGTCTTTATGACACTCTTTACAAAGAGTAATTCCATTAGTTACATCCCAAAGTTCGTTGCATTCCATCGCTTGTTCTATTGTACCAATAAAATTATCAATTAATATTTGGAAAAATCTTTTCTTATGATGCGCATGTAAAAAACAGCCCCTTTCCCCACAATATTGACAAGTATAATTGTCTCTCCCGAATATTATCCCTCTCCATTTCTTATATTTGGAATTCGACCTTATCAGTTTATTTAATTTAGTAATTCCTCCTTTCCAATTAGAGGCCAGATCCCCACCAAATTTACCCGTATGTGATGTTCTTAACTTCTCTATATGTTCTGGGGAAAGTTTCTTTCCATAGAAATGATGATTTTCTCCAGAATGACTCTCGCTGATTCTCCGTTTCGTTTCTTCGCTCATGGGGATCTTATTAAGAGCCGATCTACTCATCTTCTTCTTAGATTCTTCGGAATGCTCCTTGCCAAACATCGGGTGATTTTCTTTATTTTCTAATTTTTTCTTCGCCGCTTTACTCATTTTACTTTTACTTTCTTCGGAGTGCTCTTTGCCAAAGAAATGATTATCTTTTCCAAATTTTACTATCTTCTCCCGATATTCTGGGTTTTCCCAGCATTTCCTTGAGCTTTCTCCTATTTTTCTCTTTCTCTCTTCAGTGTAAGGTCTGTAAGGCCTATATTTATTCCCATGGGATGAAACGTATTCCCTCCATTCCCCATTTTGCGCATTCCATCTAACTTTCTGACCACAACCACAAGAACACAAAGGAGGTTCTTGGTTAGCTATCCACTTTTTAAAATGTCCACGTATAAATTTACGCCAAGAATTAGATTTGGCATTCCGTTTAACACGTTTCCCACAGCCACACATACATAATGGTATCTCTTCCACATTAACCTCCTGAACTAAGGTCACTGAACAAATTTAAATAACAGGGAAAGTAGTGTTCAGTATCCTACTTTATCGGGCCGCGAACCCTATCCCTATTAATCCAATCTATGATCCATCATATTTTTTAAAACTACGCCACTCATCCCCCATGGATGTAGTGTCTTCTAATATAAAAGCATCAGCTTTAATTTCAACAATGTTAGGAACTAATGTTATGACTACCGTAGGAGTGCTATTGATATCAGCACTGAATTCTACCCGCTTGCATTTTATTACGTTTCCGTCGATCTCTACTATTCCCGATGTAGACGATCCATTCTTTAGTGTAATTTTTACATTATGCAAGGGATTCTCCTATTTAGAATTGAATTGCTTAATTGACTAATTACTTAAATTAATACTTAAATACTACTGAAAAATTTATTTGGGTTGTTCAGTAGGAAGATAATGATTATTTACAAATTTATTCCAGCGATTTTTAGAATAATCAAATTTTACTTTCTGACCACAACTACAAGCACACGGTGGTGCTAGATTTGCTAGATTCTTAGCATGTCCAGGTAAAAATCTATATCTATTATTTCTAACCCTTTCCCCACAATTACATTCACAAAATCTTAACTCTTTCATAATGTCTCCTGTGACATTCCTGATTTTTAAAATAAAGGGGAAGTAAGTCAGGATTCTTACTTATCGGATGCCTCCTATCCCCTTAGTCTATTTTATTACACTAATACCATTTTGCCACTTACTTTCATTTCGAAACTAGCAGTGGCAAGCGAAGAAATTTCTGCCCCAATTTCGAAGGACGTGACCCAGCAGAAACTTAATGGAGATGTCGTCGAAGGCGTCCAATATGAGGTATCATTCACGTATAAACGGATGTCTGTAACACTGGTGTTGTTAGCATTATAATTCCGAAGAGCGGTTTGTCCCGCAGTATCGGTGCCATCATACAAACCACTGAACGAAATAGTACCTCCGTCCTTCAAGCCGGGGGTGTATTGTTTATACTCATCTTGAAAAGCTGTCATCTCTAATAGATCGACCGCCTGCCCACTTAACGACCAAGTACCCATGAGACTAATCGCGCCCCCATTTAATTTTACTGCTGCGTCTTTACCAGTATATGCTGTTGCCATATTTATACCTCCTTAATTATTTATCTTATTTTACCCAACTTACTTATTAACATCTTCATTTTGCAACTTTTTCATATGATTGTATAACCTATGTGTATTCCAATTAATTTCTAATGTGCTTAAATGCCCTACATCTATTGATGTATCACAATAAATCTTATATCCATTTTGTTTCAACTTCCAACAAAAATTTATATCTTCCCCTATTACTTCACCGCCTTCAGTTTTTGAAAATTCGAACCAAGCAGGCGGGATCTTCAAAAATACTTCAGTTTTATAGAGTAAACAACCTCCACCCGTCGCATCAATTTCAATCAGGTGATTATCGGATTTCTTAGCTTCTATAATCTCTTCATCTGAAACAGAAAGATATTTTCCTGGTTCCCCCCTAAGCGTGATCCCGTCAAAAGGCGGATATCTGCGTTGAACCATTACAGATACCACATCCTTGTCGTGTGCCAATAACTTATTAATCATGTCTGGATCATTATATACCTGATCGGTGTCCATCATCAACATATGGGTACAACCAGATTCGAGTGCTTGTTTGACCAACTGATTCCTAATAACATCAATTTGCATACTTGGAAATGCGGGCCTAATGTATGTGAAGCAGGGCTTCCTCATCAGCACAAATGAATCCAAAAACGCTGTATGAACTTTTTGATCAACCAATGGTAATGCAATTCCAAGGCGGATTTCCCCTTGTTCATTACTAAACTTTTCCTTATCCACCAAAATTCTCTCCTAAAAATTGGTTAATATATTCATCTGATTTATTCTGCTTCTTCAAATAATACAATGCTTTGTTTTTATTTAATCTTTTTTCAAAATCAGGCAATCTCTCAAAAACACTCCCATGATCTTGATGTAGTGTCAAGAAAGAATCTGTTGCTATAAATTGGATACCGGCCTTATTTATAGTCTCTCTAAAATCATCATCGTCATAGGCTACTCCTGATGAATACCTTTCATCAAATCCTCCAATTTCTTGGTACTGTCTCTTTGACAGGCAGGAGCAAAAATGGAATAAAGCATTCCTATATTTTAAATGTTGATACCACATTTTCGGTTTAAATGTGAACTCTTCAAAACTTAAAATATTTTCTTTATATTCATCAACATTTAAACAAGAAAACACTATATATGGATTATCGTGTTTAAATAATATTTCATCACAAGCACTTAATATATTGTCTTTATGAAATATTTCAGGATTTGTTATAATTAAATATTCACCATTAGAGTTTTGAACACCTAAATTAAACAAAGGAGCTGGATTATAACAATCATTGAAATCTGATTTTATTAACTTTATATTAATTACCTTATCGGCATCTTGAGTGAAAAACTTTAATACTTTTAATACTTTTTCGTGTTCTTCTTGATTATTATAGTTCTTAATGTCTTCAACTATTATAATTTCATAATCATTTCTATTTGAATAATGATGTTGGAACGAAATAAGAGAATTGTGAAGCTGTCCAGCTCTTTTATAATAAGGGAAGATGATGCTATATTTCTTCAAGCGTTTTCCCCATTAAATTTATTAAAAATTTATCTTTATTACAAATAATATTTTCTTCTGTTATTTTATTTTCAATTTGCGATGTTAATGGTGAACCTGCAAACCAATGAATCCCTATTGTGTTTTCTGGTAATTGTTGAGTACTATCTCCAAAAATATAATCTATTTGATTCCATTGCAATGGATAAACTGTCTCAAATGGAATATTTGCAATATTACAATCGTATTTAATTGAATATTCTATAGATTTATTTTGATTGTATCTAAAGAAGTAATTATATAAATCTCTGCCTATATTTTGGTATTGAAGATTTTCGGCATTTTTTATATTGTATATTGCCATTTTTAACAGTTCCGTGAAGAATTTATTGTTCCCAGAACTCATTAAAAACCCAATACTATGATAACTCGTATAACAAATAAATGTATCTCTCAATTTATTTGAGATTAAATTTAGTCCAAAATCGACAATAGGTTTTGTATAAAAAATATCAAAATCTGACCAAACCCCGCCTGTTGTTGCCAATATTTGTAACCTGAAAAGATCGGATTTATGGACTTCAGATAAGGATGAATATTCTCCAAATTCTACTTCTTGAAAGGATAAATTATGAATATCTCTTAACTTATCAAAATAATCAACGCCTTCATATTTATATTCTTTTTGTTCATACCCGTCCCATAATATTTTATTTTCTGTTACAGATGGATAATAAACTACGATAGTCCAATCTGGATTCTTTTTAGAGAAAGATAACGCTGTCAAATATTTCATTAATGACAACGGTTTATTTCTCCCCCAATATAAATGGAGTGTTTTAGGAACTGGCAGAACCCATTCAGTCATTTTTATCCCATACACCAAATATGTTTTTGTCTGGGTTATTTTTAGAGGTTATAAATCCAAGTTTATTTAGTCGTCTCTCCGGGAGAAAACATTTGTGTTCTTGATATTTATTAACCCCTAACCCTTTCCAAACAGAATTCTTATCGTTCTCCATCCATTCAAAAATATTTTGTTTCTTGCCCTTCCAATTTACATCTATATTATCAAAAAATGTAGAAGGTGTATAAACAATCACCTTCTTATTAGAAATGGTTTTCATTTTCTTTATTAATTTAAAAGCATCTCTATAATTTAAATGTTCTAAAACATCCAATGCTAAAACAATATCAAATTTACCTGGATTAAAATTATATTTAGTAACATCAGCACAAATGGCATTTATACCTTTATTTTTTAATTTCTCAACATAAGGAGGATAAATATCAACTCCTGTGAAATTCTTGCATTGCAATCCAGTAATTTCCTGAAGAATTCCGCAACCAAGACTTATAACAGTATCATTATCAGATACATATTGTTGGACTAATTCTCCCAGCCAATTCATTTCATAACCTAAATAAAATTAATATGTTGTGGATTGTCTTTGATACAATAATTCAAAAATAAATTTTTATTTTTATACATACAAGGATGCTGGCACATTAAGTCAGCACTATGATTATGAAACATTTTTTGTTTTTCTTCTCCAATCCATAAGTCTTTAAATGATTGTTCTTTTATAGAGCCGATCTTCCCTTTATTATTATAAGCCAATGTGCAACAAGTATACACATTGTAGTCTGCTCCTATATATGCAAGCAGTTCTTTTGTGCCGCAAAACTTATAATCTTGTGTCCCTTCAAACATATCTTTAACTCGGTCATTAAATAAATTAAAAACCTTAAAATTACCATCGGTTAATTCCTCTGCTTTTCTCGACAAATCTTTAGATTCTTCAATAATATCCTTAAAATAAGGAAAAACCATAGGAGTAAAAGCAGCGGAAATCCTGAAATTATCTACACCTATTTCTTTAAATAATTTAGCTGCATCATATACTTCTTGATAATTTTCTTTATTGAGCACAAATCCGACACCAATAATATTCTTCCTTTTGTATTTAACTAAATTTTTAATATTATTAATTGTTTTAAAAAACATTTGCTGATTAACATTTCTTATCATTGAATAAGATACAGGATTAGAGCTATCAACTGATATCCTGACCCAAGAAGAATCACCTAAAATATCACACGTTTCTTCTTTTAACGCCATACCATTAGAAACAAGTGCTAACTCCATCCCCTTATCTAAAATATCAGTAAATACCTGTTTATGTAGCGGATGGACTGTCGGCTCTCCGCCTCCGGTAATTTGGATTGCTTTAATCCCCATATCAGAGCAATCATTAATAATTTCTGATATTTTTTCATAAGATAACATGTCTTGGTCGTTAAATGTTTCATTAGACAAATAATCTTTCATTCTATAGGCGCAAAACGAACAACGGTGGTTGCATCTATTTGATAAAACCAATTGAACCTGTAATGGGTTCGTTTGTTCTCCGGCTTTCAACTGTTTAATTTTGTCTTGATGATGGACGATCTTATAAGGACTATAACAGTCTAAACTCATTCTTCCTCCAAAATAGTATTTTCTGAGTTATCTTCTGTATTATCAGTATAACCAATAAATAACGAGCCGTCTTGGCTAGCTCCAAGAATATCTTGTTCTCCTAATTTTTCTTCATTGCTACATTTTATAAAGAAAAAGCGATTATCTAGTAAAATAGAGACTAGCTCAACTTTCTCATAATAATTATTAAGTTTTTCAATCCAAAAATCAACTCCTTGTACTATTTGATGAATTTGAACCCCACATAAATATTCATTGTGACTTGCAATTCCAAATAAACAATTATCACTTAATTTTACTATTGATTTTAATATACTGTCTAAATCGTTTTCAGAAATATGTTCAATGAAATCATTACATACTGCGTAATCAAATTTGGGAGTATTTTTTAATTTAGAGAATTTAATAACATCTGTACATTTATGAGGCAACTCAGCTAAATACTTAGCACAACAAATATCACTAACCTCAATACCAATCGCATCAATACCATTATTTATCATTAAAGACAAATAATAACCAGACCCACAACCAATATCTAAAACATTTGATCCTTTATTTTCAATAAACCCATTTATAACCTTTTCTTTTAAATCCGGCCTAGAATGTTTTATATCTCCGTAATCAGAGATTTCTTCATAGACCTTATTGTATATTTCTCGGTAATTTAACATTAATTCCCTCCGTTCCACTTTTTATAAACATCTCCATTCACTTCAATTTGCCCAATGTGATGATTTGTACAACTTGTGTCAATGTATATTTTATAACCAGCTTGTTTTAATTTATTGCAAAACACCACATCTTCGCCTATTGAATAAGGAATTTCAGGGACAGGGTTGGGTAAAAAACAAAAATATGGCCATTTTATTTTATTAAATACTTTCATGTCAACCAACAAACAAGCTGCTCCTACACTATCCACCTCAATCAAAGAGTTTTCTTCCCATTCCCTAATTGTTTCATATTTATTAATCATTCCTGTGAACATACATGGCTCAAACGGTTCTACCCTCATATAAGAAAGCCCAGAAACTATGGGTTTATTATGGGAAAATAATTTGGAAATTGTTTCAGGATGGTGCCTATGGTCTATATCAAGAAATAAAATATGAGTACAATCGTACTTAATAGCCCCATCAATTAATTGATTCCGCATATGGTCTACACCCTGATAACCCCCAGCATGTAAGAACATATGTTTATAGGGTTTGACCATAGCTAAATATGATTCAAAGAATGGAAGTGGAATGCTATTATGGCTTAATGGCGAAGCAATTGCAAGTTTTACATTATTCATATTTACTTATCGGGAAAATTTGCAATAACTTTAATCTTTTTTGATATATATTTACTTATCGGGAAAATTTGCAATAACTTTAATCTTTCTGTAATTGTACTTGATAGATTACAGAAGAAACATATCCCTGAATCTCTTCCATCCACATAGGAGGTATTTTATTAGTCCTTGAAAGACTAAAACATTCATAACCAGATACCGTTAAATTAGCGAAATCAAATCTATCCGTCAAATATCCGGCAATCGTCCCTATTTCCGTGATATCTTCATTTTTAGAATAAATATTGAATTGTAGTTCTATATCCAATATTGCATTTGAGCCAATCGCTTGTTCGTTAAAATAATGAGTTATACCATCAATGGGAAAAAAGAATATTACAAATGGATATGTTGGGTCTTGAGGAGCACGGACATTATAAACCCTCCCATTGATACTTGTTTTGAAATTGCTTGCTACTTGGGAATAACTGTACACCCCTGTTGCTAATTCGTTTATACTCATATTTTATTTTTCCCAAGTATTTTTATTATTTCATCACTATTCTTATCCAGTGCAGGTCTTAAGAATGGTCTTTTATCTCCGTTAATTGTATATCCCAATTCGTGAATAATGCCTTTGAAATTATTAGTCCCTACTTTTCCTATAATATTAGTATTGGCCGTTCCCCCAAGGACGATTTCATAAATCGAATCTTTTAATTCCTCTGTATCCGGGGCAGGTGCAACGCCAGGGATTGAGGCTTGGTGTAGAGAACCATCTCCCTTTTTAGAAGGCCATATATTTCCAGTACCAGGAAGCATAGAATCTTTAACTTTCGTACTTAAAAAAGAAGTAGCTTCGTTCATTGATTGCAACTGAATGCTTTTCGTTAAGGATAAAATAGCTTTATCATTCCATGTCACTTTAGCCATAACTATCCTTACTCAACCTTGGAAAGAAAAAATTCCCAAAATCTATTTTTTAACGCAATATTATCTACTAAAACAATTTCATATATATCTGAACCATACCTAAAACGATCTTTTACGGTTGGGTTGATTCCTGCTTGATACCTTACGTTAAACCAATGAGTCGATTTGGCTTTTGTTGAATTAGCGACAAATTTTTCCCATTTATCAACAGTAGTAAAAACACCCTGTAAATTTGCAACACCGTACCATACAGTAGTAAAACTCCCTACCGCATTAACGGTTTCTGTTTTTCGTTGTAATTCTAATGTAATTTTAGGACCGGGCATTATGTATGAAACCTCTTGTACCTTAAAAGTATCATCTTGGCTTCCTTTGGAATAATTTCACCTTGATTGAATGAAGCCCAAAGATTATGTGCCCTGTATTCTTCTACTCCATAACTGTCGTCATTCATTTTATCATAGAAAAATTTTACAAGAATCTTCACAGCTAATTTTAAATCATTCGGCATATTGTCGGAAGTAAACCCAGCAGTATAGTCAATAAAGATATTTCTGGTTCCTCCCGGCCATCCACTATATTTAATTACTTGTCCTCTCTCAAGATATACATCAAATTCATCGCAAAAATCGTCCGTCTTTTTTAGATATACCCAATTACCATCAATTGCATTTAGGCCGTACATAGAGATTAATTCGTTTGACTTAAATGCCCCATAAATAGAAGAAGAAAGAGAAGCTGCCCACCCATTACCCAAGGCGTTAATAGCTGATACAATGGCTGTCATAGTCGCATTTGTAGCAAAGGTGATACTGGTATCGGCAGTACCATCAAGAACCAATCTGAGGCCCGTAGTACTCACAGAAACGGTTGCTGTTGAAGTCGTATTAGTATTTTTTACACTAATAACATCGAGGGTGTTAATCGCCACTCTATCAACTGCCGTAACAGGATAATTTTTTAATTGCAGAATCGAACTTTTTACACCATCATACCTTTCAAGTCTATATGATGTTTCTTCAAATGTTCTATTACAATATTCAGAAACAAATGTTTCTACAGAGTCTTTAATGGTAGATACAACTTGGCTAGGATCTCCTGATTCTATATCAGATGTTATTGTTTGAGCAGCAGTTTTATTAGAAGTGAAGCCTAATGTTAACCCAGCATCAGAAGATGCGTGAGTATATAAAACTGTTTTGCCAGATCCGGCATTGATAGTAAATTTTCTTGTTGTAATGCTATAAGAAACAGCAAATGTTATTGTACCAGTTCCAGTCAATGTTGTATTAGCGTTCATTTGTGTTTGTAAATGGGATGCTAATGTTACTCCATCATAATTCCCATCAGTCAATGTAATATCAACTGGCCCACCCGAAGATGAAGTAAAATTTAATACGTTATTTGAGGGAGTAACAACAAAATATGCCGTATCAAGCCCCAGAAATTCTAAAACATCATCTAGTGTAATTATTGCCATATTGTTTCCTTAAATATTGTCAGCAGACCAGAATGCTTCTATACCGTATGTTTTATTTCCAGCATTAGCCCAAGCAATGACAACTTTATCACCAGATACAAATGGAATTGGATTAGTAGGAACATATACATAATCAGCTACAGCCGTCATATCCTGCAATGCTAATACAGCATCATAGGTAGCGCCAGCATTAGCATCAGTGGTAACGGTCAAGTTACCAGCGCCGCCAACTGCGCTAAGATGTACTTTAATAGCGATTAACCTAAATGGGACGCCAGGGTTAACCGTAAGTGAAATTGCACCTGTTTCTGCTGTTGCTCTAGCTACTCTCATATATTATTCCTCACAAAATTTATTATATAAATCTAAATGCCCTTCTTGTAGTAATTCTTTTTCTTTACAAGCTTTCAATCTACCAATAACTATATTCAGTACTTTATTATAAATAATAAATTCTCTTTCTTCATTATTTGTCCATTTTACTTGTCCATTTTCATCATGGGTGATTTGAAACTTATCATGCTCTTCTTGAGTAAACGAAATATTACATAAAAAATCATGATAAAGTCCAAACATTGTTTTATCTACTTCATTAACATCAGGTAAAATATTTAAAAGAATAACCCGATCAAATACGTTTAATTGTTTAATACTAAAGTTATTTTCCACAAAAATTCTCCCAAACTTTTTTGTTTATATTTAATGTTCCAATATGGTCATTTGTACAACTTGTATCACAATGAATTTCGTATCCTAATTCTTGTGCTTTTAAACAAAATGCAAAATCCTCTGACACAACACCATCCATGTAAGGGTAGTTCATTTGAAAATAAGGGGGTTTCATTTTCTTTAATACTTCTACATCAACTAATAATGAAGCGGCCCCTACTGCGTGAACCTTCAGTAAATCGCCGTCATTCCATTCAGTAATATTTTTAAATTCTCTACCGTCTTTAACAAACATAATAGGATCATATGGCTCAGATCTTCTAAAACTTAATCCAGAAACAATATGTTTATCGTGTGAAAGTAACTTAGGTATTGTGTCTGGATGATGAAAATGGTCTATATCAAGGAACAATACATGACTAAAACTACCGTCTTTTAATACTTCGTTTATTGCAGCATTGCGCATATCATCAGCGCGTCCCCGCGTAGGAATAATTACAGAGTGCTCTGGTTTCTTTAAAGTTATCCAGGATTTGAAGAATTGTAATGAAAGATATTCCCAGTTTACGGGTAATACGATTGCTATGTTAAGGTTTTTCATAGCGCCTTTCTCAAATCATTAAAGTTCAATGGATGAGGAAGATCATTCCCAATTATAAATTTATCTCTAGCTATTGCGGCTTCTTTTGCCGTTTTAAATGTGTTTACATTAAAGACAACCTTTCTCTCAAACCTAATTAATGCTGAATACTTCCCGGTTGATTCTCTATAAAAAACACCACAATATCCCGAATTATTATTTTTTTGAATTACTCTTTTATTGAATCCATTTTCTTGCATTGTTACAAATCTACAGTTGTCAGGAGAATATGGCCCTCCATTATCAATTCGGTCAAGCTGAAGTCCTTCCACCCATCCATTCGATATACACCAATCGTTGAATGGCTTAAAATCATGTAGCCATTCAACGCAAACATAGATGCCGCGACCACCATAGTCCAAATAGGAACCATTATTCACATTATTACATCTGCTCTTTATATGACTCCAAAGACTATAAATTTTTGTTCTTCCCTTCCCTGCCATCCCATGTGTTGTCGATCTCTCAATAGTCTTCTCATCTTTAAGGCAACCACAAGATTTTGACCTTCCGTCTTTCAAGACTTGAAGTTTGACTAATTTAATGGTTTTCTTATCACAACAACATTGACATACAATCAATCTTCCTTGAGTCTGATTGTATGGTAAATCATCATAGATTACAGTCCATCTACCATAGTTATTGCCTAAAACATTTTCTTTTTTATTATTTTGTCCCATAGTTATTCCTCCTATGATAGTCCTTAAATAAAATTGGGGAAGAAGATGGATTAAGTCTTCTTATCGGGTTCGAATCCCTATCCCCAAATATGTAATTAAATCAACTACTTACGCCGCATAGGTGATGATGCCTTTCACGACCGTTAAGCTGGTTATTGTTCCTGAAGCAAAATCCGCCCCAGCCGTACCTCCTACGACATAGGCTGCTGCATTCAAGCTAGTGCCCATATCAGCCGTACCAACCACGATAAGTTTATCAGCCGACTGGTCCCATAGCATATATTTGCCAGTCGTATCGCCGTAAACGACAAAATCCAACCCAGTACCGTCAACACCTAATTCAATGGCTGTAGATGCACCCGTGCCTACTTTCTTAAATACTAAATTTCCACTTGTCCATGTGCTTTTTACAAGACTTACTGGCATAATTTATTCCTCCATACGATATTAGCACAAGGCTAACCGTTTTTGAAAGCGGTGGTTCCGCTTATTATTGTGGAGCTGGATTCAGGTCTCGAACCCGAAACCTTCACTTTACAGGAGTGTTGCTCTACCAATTGAGCTAATCCAGCCGTTTAAAATCTGGCTGTCGAGATAGGTATCGAACCTATGATTTTTCGCTTAACAGGCGAATGCTGTACCACTCAGCTACACGACAGTATTTCACTACGTTACTTCTTTTTCGGTCTACCTGTAGATTTTTTAATTTCTTTCTTAATTTGAGGAGAATCAATCATTTTATTCATCGGCGGTGCATCAAGGGCTTTAACTTCTTCTTTAACTTCTTTGATTTTATCAGGGACAGAATCAAAATCCTCAATAACATTTCTTGCTCTTAATTCATTCGCCTTTACCTTCGTG
>ERZ1292625.1442-Hain-H41-01um-R1-1442-length-28199-cov-7_pt1 | contig 28199 bp, 51 predicted proteins | sample MGYA00564400_ERZ1292625 | MGnify/ENA primary metagenome ERZ1292625 (study PRJEB36523, sample SAMEA6512639) | groundwater metagenome | collected 2019-01-08 | study: AquaDiva: Metagenomics assemblies of 32 groundwater samples | reverse complement strand
TGGTGAATTCAGCTATTTCAAGACCACCCCAAGGCCTTCGGCCAACTGCCTCACGAGCGGACTTACGTTGGGTAGTGTCTGAGCTTCGGCCAGCGATCCTAAGGCTTCGTCCATAATCACGCGCTGGAGGTCACGCTCAAAGTTCTGGATGGCATTTGGATTAACGCCAGGAACTTTTTTGGAAATATCGCTTACCGCACTTGAGAGATTTTCAGTGTTCAGATTTCGCAAATCTCGCAATTGCTGCGTCCGCATTCGCAAACTCCCAGTTGTCGATAATGGCAATACGTCTTCCAGCATGCCAAATATCTCTTGGGCGCGTGGAGCCGTTTTTGCCAGAGAGTCATCAGCCAAAAAATGCCCAAAGATTTCGTGCGCAGGTGTTTGCAGCTTTCGCGCTTCTAGTGGTGTGACGACTGCTTGCGCAGCTTTGCCAACACCTGGAAGCTCAGAGCGCGTAAGCCTACCTACAATACCTGGATCAAGTTTGCCAACAAATGCCATAAGCTCTCGCGGGGCTGCAAGCACACGGGCAAAGCTCTCTGGGAAGGCGTCTGCAAGTTGCGTGAGCATTGCCTTTGCATGTGGTGACATTGCCCGCCAAGTGGCCGGAGCAATGGTCGCTGGTATTGGCGAAAAGACAGCTTCGAGAGATTCTCGCGGGGTTTGTGGCAACACGAATCCCAACAGCGAATCCAAGAATTGATTACCCGTCGCCGGTAGTTTGCGCTCCTGAGAAACGCCTTTAGGCGGTTGAAATGGCATCTACATATTTCCTTTAAGATACTTGATTGCCGATTCTAGGCGTAATTTCAATCTCACGCGGCTGCGCTGCGCGATTTAACTCACGGATAATTGCTTCGGCGTCTGCGTGGACCGTGAGTTGCTTTTGGATTTTCACATATCCTGCGCGGTCGAGAATCTCGCTGGCTGCGCTAAGTTGATCGCGCTTAAGCACTGCTGTTCGCATCACATTAACTAGCTTTTCCAAAGCCTCTGGCGAATATTTCTCAAAAGTTTTTCGCAGGTCAATCTGCTGCTCAACGATCTGCTCAGCGAGTTGGCCCGCAAACTGCTTTGAAAGCTCTTGAGCGAGTTCTTGTTTTACGGCCAGTTCTCGGCGTAGCTGTGGGTAATAGCCCCGAAAATTCCTGTTGTAGACAATTTTCCGATATTCAGTTTCGTCGATTTCAAGCGCTTTGCAAATGTCACGATTTTTGGTCCAATTGCTGCTACCGCCTTTGGCAACGCGGGCCAGCAAAACATCGTTTGCTTTTGGATGGCCTACAGAGGCATTTATCTTCTCAGGATCAAATGGCATTTTTCTGCGTCACCTTTTGGGGCTGTCCGCATTCCCCCCTCTTGTCTTCATTATACTGCGTGTGTGTTCTATTGTCAATACCCAAGGAGGACAAAAATCAAACAACCTGCATTTGGTTACACAAGTTGCCGGAGGTAGCACCAAACGCGACCTCCGGGCATATCCAACGGGCAAATGTCCAACCACCCTATAGCGTAACCAACGCTTTGGGTTCGGATTTCCGATGTCCAGCTTTCTCTTCTCTTAGGGGGGTCGTTGGATTGTGGCCTGAAATTGGGTAATTAGCCAATGCCCGCCTGGGGAAACCTCGATGTCCAATTAATTTTTCGTGGTTTCGGATGGATATTGGATATATTAAAATCCCAACAAATTCATGGATTTAGGTGTTGAGGGGAGCAGATGTCCAGAAAAATTTGGCACTAAGTCTAGCAAAATCAGCTACTTAGCGGAGATGCGCAAGATACCACATGGCCTTCCTAAGAAGTTCTACGTTGTCCTTAAAATCCCCCAATCCAAGATTACACAATCTGCATAGAAGTCCTCGCATTCGTTTAGTTTTGTGGTCATGGTCTACATGAAGTGTTTTACCATTGTTAGTGCCTTGACAAATGGCACATAATCCACGTTGCCTTTTTAGCTGTCTGTTATATTCTTCTAATGTTATTCCATAGATGCGTTTCAGCCACGCATTACGAACCTCATCTGGATGAGTTGCCTGAAAGGCCCACCTTCGCTGCCGATCACCATTTTTGTGAGATTCATAGTATGCACGATGATAAATTTTACAACACGATTTACACCTATATGGATTTGTGTTAAATTCTGTGGATGGCAAAATTTTCTTGCACAAAGAACATCGTTTTTGGTTTTCCATTTGTATTCTCCCTCCTAATTCTAATATAGTAGATTCGGTACAAAATGTCAAGAGATTTTGAACATAATTATCAAAATTGCAAACTCACGGCAGATGCTGGTATGGTGGGTACTCCCCACCCACCCTATGGGTCGCTGGGCGTAGGGTAGGGGGGGGGGGAGGTGAGCCAGCAAGCCGGCTGGCCGGGCGCTGTTACTGCGTCGCAGGCCAAAATGAAACGCCGTTTGGCCGGCGAGCTGGTGGGCGTCGGGCATCCCGGCCCGAAGTGCCGTGTTTTGGCATCGCGCCGGGGTGCGCAAAGTTGTTCAGCTCTGTCGGCAGGTGCCACCTTCCGGCATCCGGGGTGCCAAAAAGGGGCATCGGTGACAAAATTTGGTGTGCCGAGAAAGAATTTTTTGGACGTTTCCGGTAATCGGCGGCCACCGCCGGACTTGGCACGCCTTTTGCCTCTCAAAGTGGCGACCGACGAACGGACCGGGAAAGCCGGATAGCCAATAGCGCATACGCAAGCCAGCCTTGCACCATGCGCCGGGAGGTTAGTGCTATGAGTGACGAAAAGCTAAACCCGCTAGAATTCACCTTGCGGGCAATCCGTAAGCTGCGTAACCCTGCGAAGTCAAAGGGAATTCACGTAGTTTACAGCAAGTTCAACGCAGCTTTCAGGGAGTACTTCCCTGACCTGGACGTGATAGCGACTGTTGACGCTCTTGCTGAGCGGGGCAAGGTCGTTAAGGGCTTCGCCCGTGGTGGCCCTATGCTCTACCTGCCAGGTGAAGCACCGGAGCGAACCGTTGACAACAAAGCCACTATCGCCCTAATCACTGGCTGATAGACGCTTGCTGTCAGACCCTAGCACGACCTCGTAAGGTTGTGCATGGGTATGCCAACACGCAAATCCAAGCGGGTAAGAGACATCGCAGGAAGCGTTGAAAACCACGCACGCATACACAAGCGGCCTAAAAGCTGCGAGCTATGTTGGGCATGGCAAGAAGTTTTGCGCTTGCGAAAGCTAGGGATAATAGCATGATTGAACTACCATTGCAAGCTTTTATCGTTGTGTCCTTTGGCTGCTACCTCTTGGGAGTTATCATAGGCTATTTATGCAAGCAATAGCAACCATCATGCTAACAGTCTATTTGGCTTACATTGGCCTGGGGCTTTATTGGCTTTGGGTACTTAACAGATAAAGAAGCAAGTTATGCAAACCGTAGGACCAATACTCACAGCCCGCTTGCTGTTTGCGGCGATAGCTGTTATGCTAGGCTTTGATTGGCTAACAACGCAAGTCGGATTAACCTATGGACTAAGTCCCACTATCAGCGGCGACATTGGCGGTTACGCTATGTTGACAATCCTTATATTTATCTGGATGCCTTACGTCGCTTACAAGAGGTGGCTGTGAAGCGACATTGGGCAAAGTGGCGATACGCTATGAGCGGCAGGTGGATTGCGCCACAAGCTGGGAGCGCACTCGCTGAAATGGGTTTAGCCGAAGCCGAAGAGCAAACTACCAAGCCGATAAGCGAGCGAGCTTTAGCTAGTGGTCGCCAACAATGGCAACGCAAACCACAAAGCAATAGCTTGATGTTTGAATATCGGCAATGGCAAAAGTTGTCGTTGCGTGAGCAAGTAGACACGCTTGCAAAATGGCGATAAGGCTAGGAGGACATTTATGGTACAGGTAAAGGATTTAAAAGAGCAAGTTGGCATTCTTGGCTCACGCCCAATTTTGTATTGTGGCATTTGTGGTAACGAATTCAGCGCCAATGCGGGAGATTATTGGAATGCAAAACCAGATCATATTTTTCGCTGTTGTGGGGCAAATATAATACTCGTTATCAAGAAGACTATAAGAAGGGTGGTAATGGCATGAAGAAATTCAAATACACAATCTACACCGAAAACACTCCTCAGCTAAAGCCTTTGCTCGACCGTTACCTTAAGGCTTACACTATTCTCCTGGGAGAAGGCCGATGGAGAGGACAAACAGAGCAATCTGCTATCGTAATACACTTTGCTTTAAATCCTTTGCCAGTCGGCATAGGCACACTAATCCAATATATTCTGGTTGATTGCAAGCAGGATTCAGTGTATCTTGAAACTCAAGAGATTGATCTAGCGGAGTTTACCAAATGAGCGCAGGATGGATGTATTATCACAAGTACCCGCCGAAGCGCAAATGTTTGGATTGTGGTAAACGGCACTACGCAAAACGAATAGCAACAGCTAACAATGGCGAAGATTTTTGGCAAGTTTTCTGTACGAGCCGAGAGGAGGTAAGCCAACATGAAAGGACTGAAAGAGATCAAGGAATGGCAAGACGAGCAAGCCCGCAAGGAGCTAGAGAAGCAAGGTAAGAAGCTAGAAGATTATCCTTGGCCTGGCGATCCTGAGCCAAAAGACAAACGGCCCGCAGAACCTAGACATGGATGCTAGGTATGGAGCTTACTAAGATGCCAAGGAGAGGTTTTGTTGAGTTTGGCGATATGCCAGCAATAGATGAGGCCCGCAAAAGGTTGTTTCCGCTTTGTTATACATGTGGCACCCTCGCAAAAGTTGGCGCTTGGAGGGCCATTGGAGACATAGAACAGTATGCCACTTGTCTTATGCTAGAGCATGATTTCTGGTTCCCTTGTAGGGGGGAGCCATTTTGGATAAGGCGTCGTGACACTCATTTATTTAAACAAAAGTGGGAATGGGGCAAAGGAGAAACTAAAAATGGCTAAGTGGTGCATTTGGTGTCTACGTTGGTCACATATTCGCAAGATAGAAGAACCGTGTGAGCATTGTGGCCGCTAAGATTGATGATTTTATCACAAACAACGTCGAAGGGGTTTGCGTCATGGAAGTTGAAAAGGGGGAGAGTTCAGTCACTCTAAAAACAAACATCCGGGTGTGGGGCGACGAGTTCAAGGATGCACACTCCACATGTCCATATGAAAATATACGAATATGGAAAGGCGTGAGCGGCGCAATGTATATTGACATTGGTAACGTTGGGTTTGGTGATCCGGCAATCCGTTTACAATTTCCCGAAGTTGACAGCGCATCAAAATTATGGGAGTATGTTTTGCTAGGGTTACTGGCAACTTAAGGAAAACGTGAAAGCAATTAAGTGTCTAGGGTGTGCGAAAGTAATCCGTTGGTGGCAACGGACCGCCTACTCCCGAACCATGCAAATACATGCAAGGGGATGGGATACGCCAATTTACCCGCTACAATGGCACGAAAACTGTTGGATAGGCGCACAATCAAATACGCTGGCCAAACTTATATCTACTCTTGAGGAAGGAAAGCCCATAGGAAAACCATGAAACAAAAGAACTTGTCCACAGGGTGGCATATTTGGCATGACGGCGATGAGAATCTAGACGACAAACTAAAGCCGCGTGTTTGGGCTCACCCCAGATACAGCCATGTAAAGTTCGGCGATAAGGAAATTGGCGTAAGAATAGGAGCCCTCAAAGGGGAAACATACATAGCATCAATTTACGAAAGGAACAAAAAACCCTACGCTAGAATATGGTGGCGAGACAGGAACCATGGTTGGACAGTTCTCGAAGACATTAATCTTGTCTCTATGGCTACTATGCACAAACTAGGCCAATGAAAGTCTGGGAAGGTTTAGAGTACCTAAACTCTATTGAGCAAATGATTAAGGCTCAAGTAATTAAGGAGTCACTTACAGATTTACAACTTTTGGCTAGGTGCTTGGGCAATACCGAAACGGCCTTGAAATGCCTACGGGGGCAATAAAAAATGAGTTTGCGACGCTGTTGGCGGACACCAGTTCTTTCGCCTGAACTCCAGGCCATAGCCGAAGCTATAACTGTGCCGTACATGTACAACATGAAGCACAAAAAAGAGTTTGGCTATGAGAAAACGATTCGTGTTGTATGCGAGAAAAGGCGTCATGCAATAATCCTGCGCCAGCGCGGGCCAATTACACTGGTGAATCATCCGAACGTGGCATACGAGAAGAACTTAATACGGTTAGGTAATAACAAGCCAAAATGTCTCGTCGTCTTTGATATGCTGAGGAAGCATTACGCAGACAAACATCATGGTGGTATGGGGCGAAGGTTTGATGTTATCTTTGAGCTTAACAGACGATGGAACAATGAACGCGGGGCGCACCGCGCCTCGTTTGTTGACATACTAACAGACATAGATTATCCTACGCGAGTACGGCAACGAGTGAGAGTGTGGATGGATGACTTCAACGAGCGTGCCGGGGCGAAGCTTAAATCTGCGGGCACAGAAAAGGGATATTATTCACGTAAAGTGCCACAACTAGAAAAAATCTATATGAGCATTCGCGGTAAATTTGATCCAGGAGGGAAAGACGGTGAATGAAATATCACAGGCAGCAGTAGCGATTGCGGTACAAGCCAATGTACCAATTAATTTAATCGGCGAGCCGGGCTGTGGAAAATCAGCATTTATCCGCGCACTAGGCAAGGCGTTAGATTTGCCTGTTGAGGTTTTCATCGGCAGTTGCCGCTCGCCGGAAGACATTGGCGGCTATCCATTGGCTGATATTGAAGCTAAAACAATTACAATGGTTCCTAGCGGCATATGGGTGCGGCGTCTGATAGACGCTGGCAAAGGGATTTTATTTATTGACGAGATTAGCACACTCAACGGAGCCATGCAAGCAGCTACATTACGCCTCATTCAAGAGGGCGTGGCTGGCGACGTTGCGCTGCCGCGTGATGTAAGGCGTGTGGCCGCGATGAACCCCGCTGAGATTGCCGCTGGGGGCTTTGACCTTGCTGCGCCGCTGGCAAATCGAATGGTCCACATTTCATGGGGCGTAGACGTGGGTGTTGTGACTAACGGGTTCTTGGACGAATGGCCTGCGCCAGAAATTCCCCATTTGCCTAGTGGGTGGCCCGAATTGCGTAAGGGCAATGCGATTATGATTGCCTCATTCTTCAAACGATTCCCTCAACTAGTACAACAGTGTCCCAAGGAGGAAAGCAAGCGATCTGAGCCTTGGCCAAGTGTGCGTTCGTGGTATGATTTTGCAATTCCATGCCTGGCGGCCTGCGAGTCTGTACAAGCTACTGACGAAGTCACAACAACATTACTAGGGGGAGCAATAGGAACTGGGGCAGCGTTGGAATTTCTTACTTGGCGCAGACAGTTAGACCTACCTGACCCGGAAGCATTGCTCAACGACCCGAAGGAATTCAAAGTCTACGAACGTATGGATAAGACATTTGCTGTCCTCAATAGCGTGGTTGCCGCTGCCACTCGTAGGCTCACAAAAGATCGTTGGACCGCAGCTTGGGATATTCTGTCAAGTTGTGCAAGGCAAGGCCATGTAGACATAGCCGCCGCCGCAGCACGCGCTTTGGTTCGAGCAAAGACTGGAGCTATGCCTAATGTGAGCAAGCAAATTGAGCCATTCGTTCCTTTGTTAGAGGCCGCTGGTTTGTAATTGCTGACAATGACAAGGAGGATAGAAATGCACCAATTATTGATGATTGCAATCGGTTACATGGTGTCGGTTACGATTGCGCGTTTTGGCTTTTTGTCGCCATCGCTTCATTGGCTTGTGGGCCTGCTTACATTATTTATTGTAGTAAAATGGGAAATAAAGCAGCTTGCTTTAATAGCCGAGGCTGCACTACAGCGATTTTTACAGCAACGTAAGGAGATGGCGCAAAGTGAAGACGCAGAAACAAAACGCACTTAATAAGCATTTACCGTCTCACGACCTCCCACTAGCCCGGCTGCATCAATGTGGCAAGCCGGACGTAGAATTAAAGCCTCTTGTAAGCCATCAGGGGAGCACCCATCCAATTTTTCCAATATACATAAAAGACAAATGTGGGGGTGAAACCATTATAGAAATTCATTTATCGGACCATGTCCGGCTTGCGATATTCCATGCATGCACAAATCACCTAGACACCAATAAGATTAACGGCGTAGCTACACTGCAGACAAGTCAACTACACCCACACGCAGACGCAATTATGGCGAGGTTAGCAAAATGATTGAACTATTGCCGAAAGAACTTCAGGTTGCCAGGACCATACTAGTACACAAACACCCGTATGTTTCGTCTATTTTGTGGTCTGTGGGATTTAAGCCGGTGCCTGGGATGGGAACCCTTGGCGTAGACAAGTATTGGCGTTGCATTTATGACCCTGCCGTACTCCAAAAATGGACGCAAGATGAAATTGTAGGTGTGTTATTTCACGAGATCAATCACCTGCTTCGAGATCACCCAATGCGAAGCGAAGTAATTGTGGGCCTCAGGCCAAACACCAGGCCACAAGACATAGATGCCACAACCCGGCAAGAGCTGATGAAAATGAACCTAGCCGAAGATGCAGAAATTAACCCTGAGTTGCTACATTGTGGCTTTAAGTTACCAGGAAAGCCGATGCTACCATCGGCGCTCAGTGCAAAAGATGGCCTTCTTGCCGAAGATTATTATCGCATGTTTCCGCCCAATAAAATAGTTAAACAGACAGGTGTTGGTTATGGGCAATGTGGCGGTTGCGCCGGAAACCCAAACGAAGGGGAGGAACGCGGGCTGCAGGCAGGTGATAGAATTCCCCAATCTGAGCGGGAACTTATCAAGACAATGGTTGCCAAAGATATTGAGCAGGCAGCAAAATCTCGTGGTGATATTCCTGCGGGTTTGCTAAGGTGGGCAGATGGTTTGCTTCACCCACAAGTTAAGTGGTCGAAGGAGTTAGCAAGCGTGGTGCGCCGTTCTATCATTGAGGTTATGGGCAAACAGGACTACACTTACAAACGTCCAAGCCGAAAGGCTGGTTGCCTGAGTCAACGAATAATAATACCAGGAACAAAGGCGTTTGTTCCGAACGTCGCAATGGTTATTGATACATCTGGCTCAATGGGCCAGGACGATCTGGCGAAGGCGGTTGCTGAGTGCAAGGGCATGTTGAAAGCGTTAGGTGGTAGTGGCTATGGAATAACTGAGATTGCCGTTGATTGCTCTGCTACCGTTAAGAAGCACGTCCGTAGTGTAAAACAAGTAAGCCTAACTGGTGGCGGTGGTACTGATATGCGGATAGGATTGCGTGTGGCTGAGGAATTAAAACCGATGCCTCACGTCGTGGTTGTTGTAACCGATGGTTACACGCCCTGGCCAACAGAACCAATGCCATTTAAGACAATCGTAGTGCTAACGCAGGCAATTGGGCGAGCAAGTGTACCGGAGTTTTTCAAGTGCATAGTCGTAAACTAGCTGGAGGTGCCAACAAATGAAAGTAACCCTCGCGCCTGATACAAATTTAACCCTTACGATTACCCTTTCAGGGGACGAAGTTCGTGAGGAACTGCACAAAGTTATTGATGCCAGCTACAAAGAAGGGCATGTAATTAAATCTATGCACGCGGTAACAGCTCCTACTGTTGACAAAAAACTTGGCATATCTTTTAAGGTTCGTATTGAATTAGCTCCGGCGATAGACGAATTGGCGCAAATAACCGAAGGCCGAGTGGGAGAAGATGGGATTCCATTCTAATTGTCGGCTGTGCCATAAGCCAATTACATTACGTGGCAATCACGCCGAGCCATACAGCGAGCACATAGCCGAACAGCATCCAGAAGTGCGACGTTGGTTGCGCCAAGAGATGATGGCTAGTAAGGAGAAAATAAATTTTGCTTGGCGAGCAGCCCATGATATTCCGCCGGAGGGCGAGGTTTGAATTCCAAAAAGCACAACTATTACATCTGCCACTGCACGTCATGTTGGTGTAGGAACTGTAACAAAAAAATAAATCCGGGTGATAGGGCCTTAATGTGTCTTTATAAAGCGGATAGTGCAAATAGCGGAAATTCCACTCCTTACGACGAAGAATGCAGCGAAGAGCACATTATGATGTGTGCGCTAGGTGGCGGCATGGTGGGGAGTTGACTTAATGGGCCTTGGACCAAATGGTAAATCCTTGCGTAAGCGGCTAGAAATCGCACACATAGAACAGCGCGTGTTGGAATCGCTGAGTGCTGAAATCGCCCTGCTTCAACAGGCTCGCTCATTGGCCCGCGCTTTGGCCCAAATGAAACGGCGAGAGGCTACACCGCGCCAGCCAAGGCCCCGCAAACACAAGAATCATTGCAACTGCCTGGAGAATTCTCTATGTTGCCGGTGCAAGGGAGCCAAGTGTGTCAGGCCAAAGCTTGTTAAAAGAGAGAAAAGCGTTAAGCCTTAACAGGGGTTTTTATCTACTGGATGCTAATGGCAAACACACATGCTATTGGCAAGGGCTCAGTCATATACGTGGGCAAAATGTGTGTAATAATTGTCACGCGCCCATCAATATAGAAGATTTTTATCTACGTTGTTGCATAGAGCAATGGTGGGAAAATGCTAAGCGCTATTGCGAGAAATGCGCCGATGAGCATCTTGTGTTGTGTTCGCTGAGCGCCCCTTGACAAATCATGTCCAAGTTGTTACATTTCATACATGAAATGTCGAGCGGGTAGTGCGGGATAATGACTTTCCGTGAAAACAAAACTGCCATTCAAGGACGTTTATTATTGCACCTGTATGTTGGCTCCCATGTCTAAAATGGGGGTGACATGTAAATCCTGTAAGGTGTCGTGGCCAAGTGCTGGCTATTTAGATTGGTTCGTGTTTGATTGTGCGCCACACAAAGGGGTTCATCTATGTAGTAAATGCGTAGTTGAGTACGTAACACTGTGGAAACTAGCGCAATAGAATTGCCGATAGAAATTTCCCCTTGGCACGAGGGTGTGAGGTGTTGGTGCAATACGTGGGGCGAATCTAGAAAAGCTTTTGTTGGGCCGGTAGGTCATTTATGAAGACTCCACATTTCACAAATAAAGCTGGAATATGTACGTGTGACCCTACTTGGGAACCGCCCACAATATGCGTCAGTTGTAATCGCGGAATGACAACACACACAGAACGCAATAATTGGCGAGTTTATGGTTATAAAGATAGAGAGGCATCCATACAAGTTCATTTGTGTGGTGATTGCGCTGACGACTACATAATAATGAACATGTTGGGCAAATGAAAAATATACGTAAATGCTCAAGGGGCGGATACAAATATGGAACGTAATCTGCTAGGGTATGACTCATCAAGGCTAGAGACATTTCAAACGTGTCCACGTTTGTACTACTATCTCTATGAGCTGGGCCTAAAGGAGCCGAAAGGCACGAGCGCCAGGTTTAGCGAGTGGATGGTTCACTTGCCGCTTACAGAGTGGTATGCCCACGCAGGTAATCACACGCCGGAATGGGAAACTCTGTGGAGGTGTTTTGCAATAACGCCTGAAGAGCAAGCGATCAAAGCCAATGCCAAATACTCGATTACTACTGCTAAGCTGGTGTTTGATTTCTATACTACCCGCTTTGCTGGCGACTTTGAGCGATTTGAAGTGTTGGACACTGAGCAATACATTGTAGATCACATATTGCAGTTTGGATCAAAGCCAGATGTTCGGCTAAGAGAGCGGACTACCGGGCTAGCATGGACCCTTGAATTGAAGTTCTCAGCGTGGGACTTCGTGACCACCGGAGCGTGTATGAATCCACAATTCCTGGGCCAGGTTAACAACACCGGCGGACATGGAATAATCGTGGCGCAAATTATGCCGACAGACACAAAGTGGGAAACTTTACAGGCCTATCGACACGAGATAGTTCCACGTCCGGCGGACATGGCAGAGTGGCGAGCAGACACCATCGCCAGGATTGCCCAAGTCAAGGCTAGTGAGGCTTCCGGTGTGTGGCATAAACACGTCCCAATGGCATGTACGCGCTTTAATCAAGAGTGTTTCTTCTTGCGGCTATGCGAGGCCGGTGCGCCAAAAGGTATGATCGACCGCATGGAAACTCACAATCCGTTAGCCTACTTGGAGAAGCGAAGTGTTAAGTGACTGCTGGAATTGCTCCTGTGCGCGATCTGGTAGGATGGCGTATGCGATTTGTGAGTCCTGTAAACGGCAGGGCGAAGTGGGGGATGGAATGGGGTGGATTGTATTTTCGCGTGGGAGCGCGATCAGCTCAGTTCACCTCTGTAAAAATTGTGCTGACCAATACGTCGTTTTTTGGAAGCTGGGGCGGTCTTGACAAACGCCCAACGGAGTCTTATAATGAAGATGTGCCCGCGACCACGCAGGATGAGCGCGTGAAATTCCTCTGCTTTGTCGGTAACTTAGCGCGGGCAATCTTTGAGTTAGGAATGTTGTGTTGGATAAACCATCAAACGATGCGCCAGTGGCGGAAGCGCACCCGGAGATAAAGTCGGAGTGGCTCTGGCGTTGCCAGTTTTGCGGCGCAAGGTTTGGCCAAGATAAAGCCAGCGAAGATGCCGCTCACGAACATGAATGGGATCACGCGAGCGATGATTCGTATACCATGATGAGACTAAAAGATGGCGATTGTATGCAAATATTCGAGGAGGTAAACGCATACGAAGATTTGCTGAAGAGGTTGGCAGGCGATGAATAAAGAGTGGAATGAAATTCGCCTTCGTATTCGTAAGTCAAAAGGCTCTGACTGGATAATGTGCGATCCAGGCTCTAATATCCAACTTCCTCACCAATTTACAAGTGGTGTAGTATATTGGTGTGAGAAATGCCGTACGCATGTATGTTGTTGGCATTGGAAACCTCACGATTATAACCATATTTTGGAAAGGATTGGAGGTGAAAAATGAGCGAATCATGGCATAGTTACCCATCTATTTATTCGCTAGGTCACAAGGCGATTACCGACCTTTTTCTTGATCCAGTCGTTGTGCAAGAAAAGATTGATGGTTCGCAATTTAGCTTTGGCCGCTTCGGTGAGGAGTTGCGTTTCAAATCTAAAGGTGCCATAATTCAGATAGAGCAGCCACCTAAGATGTTTAAGCGAGCGGTTGATTATGTCGTTTCCATACAGGCCAGCTTGGTAGATGGCTGGACTTACCGAGGCGAGATGCTCGCCTGCCCAAAACACAACACCCTTAATTATGCAAGGATTCCTGCGCATAACATCATTCTATTTGACATCAACGACGGCTACGAATCTTACCTTCAACAAGATGAAATAGAAAAAGCCGCCACCTTACTTGGACTTGAAACAGTTCCATTACTTAGGCAAGGAGAGATTAAATCCTGGGAAGAGTTGAAAGTTTTCATGGAGCGTGATTCGATTCTAGGCGGAACCAAAGTTGAAGGCATCGTGGTCAAGAACTACAACAGGTTTGGCGTTGACAAAAACGTGCTTATGGGCAAATACGTGAGTGAGATATTCAAAGAGGCCCACGGCAAGGAGTGGAAAGCAAATAATCCAGGTCGCGCAGACATCATCGAGCAGCTAATCCTAACACTCAAGACCGAGGCCAGGTGGCACAAAGCAATCCAACACCTGCGCGAAGCTGGCCAGATTACGGATTCGCCGAAAGATATTGGCCCACTGATTAAGGAAATTCGCAACGACATAGCAAAAGAGGAAACCGATTTTATCAAAGACAAGTTGTTTGAATGGGCAAGCGAGGCGCTTGGCCGTGGATTTATTCGCGGCTTTCCCGAATGGTACAAAGAACGGCTCGCAACCAGGCAGAAATTCGGACGTGAAAATTAGATATGAAAACTTGCACAAGTTGCCATGTCGTCAAATCAAAGTCCGACTTCTACAACGACAAACGAAATCGGGACGGACTTCAAAATCAATGCAAGAAATGTGTAAACAAAGCGGCGGCTGGCTGGAAACAAAACAATCCAGTTAGGGCACATGAAAATATGATTCGCTGGAAGCGCAACAACCCTATCAAGGCATGTGCATACTGGCGGCGACACGTCCTCAAGGGGCATGGATTAACACTAAAAGACTATGCAGCCAGGCTTATAGCTTGCGGTGGTATGTGCGAAATTTGCCATATGCCTGAACGTTCGAATAAGCATTTAGCTGTGGATCACGACCACACAACTGGCAAGATTCGCGGCTTACTCTGTTCAGCTTGCAATACAGGGATTGGTCAATTTAAGCACAATGCCTTAAAGTTGGAATCTGCAATCAAATATCTTAGGAGGTGAGAAAGATGGCTCATAGGGGTGACGAAATTCGCGTTGAGCGAAAGTGGAAATATGTCAGCTTCGGTGCTCCCAAAGGCGGCGGCAAGACTACACTGGCAATGACCGCGCCAGGCACTAAGCTGGTTTTGCAATACGATCTTGGCAGCACTAGCATACCGCCAGGCGTCGATCCAAAAAGCGTGTATGTGCAGACTTATCCCGACAGCGATCACAGTGGGCTAAAGAAAGACTCTGACAAGTGGACACGCGGCAAGAAAGTTTATGGCGAGGTAATCACGGACATTGATAACGTGATTACAGCTTTCGAGAAGAAGGCTAGCGAGGTTGTAATGCACGATGGAACCAAAGTTCCATTGCCGGAAGTCCTCATCCTCGACGGCTTGGTGAGGTTAGACAACATCATTGTTGATGGCTTCTGCGCGATCAACAACATTAGCGATCCTGGCGACGCGTTAGACTCGAAGGGCAAGGTGGGTGGCGGTGTGCAGAAGTTTTGGGGTAGGCGCTTGAGCAACATCAACAAGCTGTTTGGGCTGGCTGTGAGTTTGCCTATTCATGTTGCTGCACTTACATGGGAAAGCATCTACGAATTGAAGGATGCACAGGGAAACGTAGTCTCACGTAAACGCACTCCTGATATAGGTGGTAGGCTTGACGTGTGGGGGCCGGGTATGTTCGATGGTTGCATCTACCAGTATTCGGAGGCCGGTAGGTTTTATGTGCGTACCCAATCCACTGGCGAGATAGAGAGGCTGGGAATTCGGGATTGCTACAACGCTCTGCCGGTGTATGATGTAACTATCGATTCTGCCAAACCAGGCGAGCCATTGCCTTTTGAAAAGGTTTTTGGTAAACTAATTTCAGGGGGAGGAAAATAGCCATGCAAAAACGAAGTGTGTATCTAAGGGCAGCAGGTAACATCGCTAATTACAAGCAACTCTATTCCTGTAGAGCCGTTGACGAGTCAGTCACGCAGGGAGAGGGCCAATTTCTTACAGACCTCTATGCCCAAACAATGTCACCACGCAAGTGTGGATTTATACGCCCAGACGACATTACCAGGGCCGTCAATGCATACAACGAGAGCCAGGAAGCAAGAGACTTTCGGGTGTTGTTACTGTGCATGATGGCCGCAGTTTGTAATGATCTTTAAGGAGTAGGCGGAAGCTGCTTGCTGCCGAGGTTCTGCCCGGCAGGTAGCGTGTACAAACAGGCGGACATAACTTTGCGGGAAAGCCCCGCATGGAGGTCTGGCGTATGAGCGAATTAGCACAAGCCTTACTTAGCGATTTGCCTACCGAAGAGGTAGTCAACGCTGACGTGGGCACGCATGAGGACACGATGTTTGAGGGAGTAGAATTGGGAACTACCAAGACTGGTGGTTTCCAAGCCATTGCCCGTTTCACCGTTGCCCGCAATGGTAGTGCGCCCTACAAACACCGTGAGTATATCAACCTGCCAAAGCAGGACTCGCACCCAGTGGGCAAGTCAATAGCGCTGGGGTGGTATCACGCGCTGGGAATAGTGCCACAAGGCAACAAGAACATTCCTTTGGTCAGTGATCGTGAGGGCGCAGAGAAGATAATTGCTGCGTTGAACTCGCAGGCCGGAACCAAGGTTGGTATCTCGCTTGTGGAAGACGCTAACGGTTTCTTGCGAGCAAGGCCGTTGCGTCGGGTAGTTGCCTAGTTTGCCCTGTGTTAGGGAAATGTAGGTAGGGGGTGGGGGCCTCAACGGAACCGCCTTACGCTGGGGCCTCCTACTTGCCATCAGGAGGAAACATGGGAACACTCGATCTAGAAGCCATACAAGCCGTTATTAAACGTAATACAGAATTGCAAAAAAAAGTGGATGCAACACACGCAAGCAACTATAGAATTCCTCCTAAAATGCCAATGCCATCGCAGCCATTGGCGCGAACCTGTGTTAGTATCCCAACAACGAATAGTCAGGGATGGGTTGACATTCGTATCACAAAGCCGGGAGATATCAATGACAATGACGTATATATTACGGTTGATCTCGATGGCCAAGAGCCGCTAAGGTTTGCCGTAAGCAAAAATAACCTGATGCATGTGCTCAGTGAATTGGCGATGGAGAAGTTAGCGAAGTAAGGAGAGTAATATGATATATGTTGTTATGAAAGATGGGCGTGTTCTACAATATAATTCAGCTAACCGTTATGCCTGGTATAATAACCATATTGATTTAAGTCGGCGTAATGTTCGTATCACAGACACATACGATGTAGCTAAGATAGCCTTGGATATGGTCGAACGAATTGAATTTGAGGAACCATGTAAAATCTCTCGACCTAAAACCAAAAAAAAGTAGAGCTTATTGAATATGTGGGATAAGTTACGTACGTGGGCTGACGACATAATCTATGTCCTGGCAACCTACTTTGTCCTTAGCCTTATCGTTGGCCTAGTTGATAAGCTGTCCCACACAGGGCTATCTGTTGAGTCCATCTTTACACTTGGCAGCTTGCTTACTATTGCTCACAGTGACCTTAAGTATCTTGGAATGGGAAGGAGATAACTATGAAAAATTTATTTTTTTCTCTGCTCGTGATTCTATTTCTTGGCCCTGTGGCCAATGCCGAAGACCCATTAGGCACTATATCTGTATATGAGTGGCAACAGTATGGCTTATATGACCGTCAAATGTTTTTAATGGGTGCACTGGATTACGCATGTATTACATGTATTGAGCCATTTAGTACCAGGAAAGCCGAACAGGAAATTCAAGGATGGATCAGACAAGGAAAAATGAAGGGGACTGATCGTATGTGGGCAATAGTCCAGGTGTTACTTGAATCACATGGTTGTAACTACCTAGGTAAGTCTACTGAAAGGAGATAACAAAATGCCTTACATAACACCCGCCCAGCGTGATGAACTGCTAACACGCCCATCTGCCACGCCAGGCGAATTGAATTATACTATCACTCTAGAACTCCTGCGCCCATCTCCAGATGAAAGCGCGATTATGCAAATGATAATGGTCTATCTGGCAGGCAAAAAGCCGAGCTATGAACTTTACAACTCAGTGATGGGCGTGCTAGAGTGCGCTTACCGCGAATACCAGCATCGTATGGGCAGGTTGGCGCTTTACCAGCGAGCCGAAGTAATCCAAGCTGTGCAAACTTCGCTGTATGATGATGTGATTTATCCTTTCGAGGTTGGCAAGCGCCACGAGAATGGCGACGTTTATCCGCATGGGACAATCCGCCAATGATAATTCACTCGTGGTTATGGCTGGCAGTCGGCCTGCTAACACTTGGCGCGGCCTACGAGTCATGGGTTAACGGCAACCCGAAGATGATGTTGGTTTCTATTCTATACGCATTGGCAGACTTCGTGTTGGCCACTATAGGTGAGTAGAAAATGACCAAAATTTATGTAGCGGGGAGCTATAGTGGCCGCCGCCGCATTCGCGCCGAAGCCAGCAAACTAGGTGCCATTGGCAACACAGTGACTCTCTCGCGGTGGTTTAACGACGAAGATTTTGTTGAGAAAGCGTGGGATAACAACTATGGGGGGCGTGCGGCTGAGGTAATGGCCATGTGTGATTTGCATGCAGTCCTTGAAGCTGACCTAGTGGTGATGGATACATTTGAGCCGTCCACGTCTGGTGGCCGTTACGTGGAGTTAGGTGCTGCACTTGTGCGCTCACTCGATGGAAGGTGTCGGGTAGTTCATATTGGTCCACCTACAAACATCTTTGAAACTCTAGTGCGCGAACACTACGATAGCTGGGAAGACTTTTTGGCAGCTTATGAGAAGGAGGCAAACAGTGGCAAAAGCTAAGAAACATGACATGGGCAAACTCCGATTCGACCTTATTCCAACTTACCCACTAACTGAACTTGCTAGAGTCTACACTATAGGGTCAAATAAATACGACGATAACAACTGGCGCAAGGGCTTCAAGTGGGGCAGAGTCTATGCTGCCTTGCAGCGTCACGCTAACGCTTTCTGGAACGGCGAGCGTTATGACACGGAAGATGGCCAGGAGCATCTAGCCTCAGTTGCGTGGTGTGCTTTTGCCCTCATGGAGTTTGAGAGGACACACCCAGGGTTAGACGATAGGGTTAAAGTTAAGCCTAAACGAAAGGCTAATAAGCGATGGAGGAAGGGGAAATGAAGAAGGTTAAACTCAAGTGGAGCCGGACTTAGGAGCCTAACCCATGACCCTGCGCAAAAAGGCGGAGAAGTTAGTTCTTACTTACGAGGAAGATTTTGATCTTAGCAGCAAAGAACAACGATATACTGGCCTCGTTCTACGCATTGAGCAAGTTCTGCGGAAAGCCAAGGAAGACATGAGGGAAACGTGCGCTCTAACAGCATACGGAGAATTGGTCCCTTCTGGACACGATCAAAGGCGGGTTTGTCGAGCTATCCGCGCAATCAAGATTGACCAGGAGCCGTGACCGCCTAGAACCGGCGCGAGGGAAGTGATGGAAGAAGCATTGAATGGATAGACTAACATTGCTCTTGGTCCTCAACGTTGTGGGTATAGCTATTGGGACTATCTTTGGGATAATCGCACTTTGGCAGAGACACATAATGATAAAGCTAAAGCGAAAGGAGTTGAGTGGTGAACATACTTCTTAAACGCAAGCCGTCGGCAAATGGTTGCACACACGGAGATTTGTTTATTGACGATTTTTGGGAATGCTTTTCGCTCGAAGATGTAGTACGTGAGGCCAAAATTCCTGGCAAGACTGCAATCCCCGCAGGCAAATATCGAGTGGTAATTACCTACTCACAACGCTTCCAAAAACCGCTGGCTCTCCTATTAGACGTACCAGGATTTACAGGAATTCGCATACATGCGGGCAACACGTCTGACCACACAGAGGGATGCATACTAGTTGGCCGTCAGCGTTCCTTGATGAATAATAATATGATTCTCGATAGTCGCGTTGCGGTCAAGCAATTGCAAGAAAAAATCCAAATCGCCATAAATGCTGGCGAGGAAGTGTGGCTGGAGGTAATAGATGGCCAAACTTAAAATCCGGGGTGGGACTCCGCAAAAATATGCAGAGAACCTTTGCTTAAGTTGTCAACATGCCATTATACGCACAGATGGCACAAACCAAAAAACGATTCATTGTAATGTGTTTGATGTCATCATTAAGTCAAATACTGTTGAGTGCAACTCATACACCAACGCAAACGAAACGTCAATTAGAGATATGGAAAAAATAGCATGGCACATAATTCCCGGCAAGCACGGCGTGATGGGATTTAAGCCATACAAAGAGCTAACAAAAGACGAAAAAGGAATGTTGGAACTGCGCTCGTGGTGATCTGCCCACCAACTCTACGCCCCGGTGCTAAGGTAATGCTAATTGGGGAGGCTGCCGGCGCTACCGAGATTGAAAAACAGGAAGGATTTGTTGGCAGCGCGGGACGTGTTGAGAATCGCATCTTGGCCAGCGCGGGGCTACGCCGAGAAGATTGCTCGCTAAACAACGTAGTCAAAGAGCAACCGCCGGGCAATGACTTTGGGATTTTCTACGCAGACAAATCGCGCACAATTCCCACCGATAATCTGCTTGCTTACTACCGCACACTCAAGGCCGAATTAACTGGCAAGGCTAGGCCAAATGTAGCCGTGGCCATTGGAGATGAAGCCCTGCGAGCGCTCACTGGCCTGCAGGGAATTACCAAATATCGCGGCAGCATCTTGGAGTCTAGCTTAGTTCCGGGCCTTAAGGTTATTCCAGCCCTCCATCCTGCGTGGATTCTGCGCGGGCAATTCAAACATTTTTGGATCAACGTTGCGGATATGCAACGTGTGAAGCGCGAAGCTGCGTTCCCACAGGTCCGTTATCCAAAGTGGGCTTCGCTGGTAAACCTGCCTGCAAAACAAACAATTTCTCTGCTAGATTCTATCACGTTCGCTGACCGCTGGGCGATAGATATTGAAACGCGGGGCGGGCATATAGCTTGCTTCTCGGTTGCCTCAGGTGGTAGCATCGGCAAACCATTGTGGGCCTTGTGTGTGCCACTGGAAACGACTACTGGAAGCAACTATTTCCCGGATGACGAAGCCGCAACCTGGCTAGCCCTACAGCGCCTTTTTGCCAGGTGTCCCGATCTTGTCGGCCAAAACATAACCTTCGATCTTGAGTGGTTATTCGATAGTGGACTAGAGCCAAGTGGGATTTTTATGGACACCATGATTGCTGCTAGGGTTCTCAATCCTGAGTTCCCGGCAGGTCTGGCTTTCTTGGCCAGCATGTACACAGATATGCCATACTGGAAGGATGATGGCAAAACGTGGGGCTTCAAGCAACCGGACAAGCAGCTTTGGGAATACAACAACAAAGACTCCGTGGCTACCTTGTTGGCTAGTTTTGAAATCGAAAAACAACTCCGCTTTCGTGGGCTATGGGATTTGTACGCAGGACATGTGAATAAGGAACTTGGGATTGCGCTAGAAATGCAACGTACCAGATTGCCGATCAACGCAGACAACTTGAAACTGCTCAAGGGTTTTTGCGACGAGGCATTAGCCAGTAGTCGCCAACGGTGGGAAGCGGGCGATAAAGCAAGTGTGCCATTTCCTAAAGATTTGAATGTCAACTCGCCAAAGCAAGTAGCAGAGTTTCTCTATGGCACCCTTGGGCTAAAACCAAAATATAAGCGTGGCAGTGTAGGGCCAAGCGCAGATGAAAATGCAATCATGGAACTACGGGCCGAAAACATTGGCCTTGAACCGCTGCGTTGGATAATGGAAGAACGCCACCTGCGAAAACTAAAGAGCAGTTACCTGGAGGCAGAGCTTGACGAAGATGGAAGGCTTCCGGGAAATTGGTGTGTGTGCGGGACTGAGACGGGTAGGTGGTCGAGTGGCAAATCTCCTCGTGGGCGCGGTTTGAATATCCAAACAATTCCTAAATCTATCCGCCACGCAGTTGTCCCGCCGCCGGGGAGCATTTTCATCTCACCCGATCTTTCGCAGGCGGAGGCCCGCGTAGTTGCTTACCTAGCCGGTTGTCAAGGATTAATCGACCTTTTCAATGATTCCACAAAAAATATTCACATGGAAAATGGCCTGGCGATCTTTGGCCATTACCCAATTCAAGATTCGCCGGATTATGTGTTGGCAAAGCAATGTATCCACGCCGCTAATTATCGGATGACCGCAAAGCGTTTTAGTGTAGAAGCCGGGATTGAGTTAGCGAAAGCCTCACAAATCCTGGAAGCCTACCACATGCGCTACCCGGAAATTCGGCGTTGGCACATGGCAATCCGCGATGATATTCTTAAGAACGGATTCTTACACACAACATTTGGACGTGAGAGGCTTTTCTACCAAGCACGCGCTGAGGTTTTGCTTACGGGAAAGTTGTCAAACGAGGCATGGAAAGATGCCATCAGCTACATACCCCAGGCAACCGTGCCCGACGTAACCAACAAAGGTATGTTGGAAGTGTGGGAAAACTTGGACTATTTGCGCTTACATGCCCAAACACACGACGGTTTCTTGGCCAGTATACCCATTGCCAAACTTGGCGAAGCTGCTGATTTCATTAAGAAATCGCTTACAATTCCAATAAATATTGGCGAGAGGACTCTCACAATTCCAGTGGAAATTTCGGCAGGTTATTCGTGGGGACTGTTGAAAAAGTGGACCGGAGAGCGTATACTGGAGCTAGAGGAGTGGCAGAAGTGGGTAGCCGCAAAGCATCCAGTGAGCGAGTTAAAGGCAAACTTGCTGCACACTAAATAGGTTGGCCAAATGAAAGCGTACGAATACAAAACACGCATGGCACAACTTGCTGGCGATAAGATTGTGTATGCTCCATCCAAAGCATTACGGGAGATTTATACACTTCCCAATTTTCTCAGTATCAATCTAATTAACCGCAGAATTCCAGATGGTGCCATCGGCATGATAGGAGACTACTGGATTTGCGTTGCGGGCGATGAAGATGTATGAGATACGAAGAGGCATTAGCTAAACTTGCTGGTCGTGAAGATGTCTGTTATATAACACCAGCTGAAATCAATGCCATGAATAATTATGGCATATTTACCACATTGGATTATCTGTGCATGTGTTCAGTTTGTATTAGTTATTATGGCAGCAGCCCTCCGGCGGATGCCGTTGGGTGGAGGCATTCAATTGATTTTGGCCGCAATAAGGGGCAGTGGATATGCCTGAAGTAATTTCTGATGTTGATGTATTCACGGGAACCGAACTCCTGGCGGAGCCGCCGGAGGAAGTGCCTTATGTCATTAATCCACTAATCCCCAGCAACGGAATCACTCTACTCTCCGGCGAGCCGGGCATTGGCAAAACAGCATTTGGCTGGGGCCTTGGTCAGGCAATGGCCAATGGCGAAGAATTTCTTGGACATGCAACAAAAGCTGGAGATGTTCTCTACTTATCGCTAGACATGACACGCGGGCAAATCAAGCATCGAATACACAAAACAGGATTTGCACCAAAATTTAAATTCATCTCATATGCTCCATATGTGAATTGCCTATCTGGGACATTTCGTGCCAGCCTGCTTTACCGGACAGTTCAAAGCGAGCTAGCAGTGGGCAATTATCAACTGGTTATTATAGATGCGCTTGTGGAACTAATTGGCAGTTCGCTTAACGAAGACAATGTGCCAAGTCAGGTTAAGTCAATACTCAAAGAGTGGATTCCGAATATTCCCGTTTTGGTTCTCCACCATACGCGTAAACGACAATATTTCAAGGGGGCCGCAATCCGGGCAGGTGGAGAACAATCGTCCGGTAGTCAATTCTGGCGTGGCTTGTGTTGCTCACACTTGATTTTTGATTCAACCAATGTCAAACATAAGATAGTCCTAATACACGACAAATCACAAATTGACGAAAAGGCAGATGACCTGGAAGTTTTTGTGGATTTCGCAACTTCGACAATCAAATTGTGGACTGAATACAGGGCTCAGAGTGAGCAATCCAGGTTAGCGGGTTATATTGCGCAGGCCAAAAAGAAGCACACAGATTTCGACACGTTGGCAAAAGAACAGCAGAAAAGAATTGTTATGGAAATTTCAGGCCGGGGCCGGTCAACGGTCGCTGAGCTATTTCGTAAGGCTATTTTATTGGAGGCAAAATGAACAAACCGAGGCCAAAAATACTTTATCTGGATATTGAAAGTTGCGGCGTGAATGCATTGAGGAGTGATCTAGGTTTTGTGGTGTGCTTCGGTTATAAATGGAATTATGAACGTGAAGCGCACTGTTTAACTATCACCAGGCATGATTTACGCCGTTTTGATGACAAAAAGCTGCTTATCAAAGCAAGTAGGTTGATAGAAGAAGCAGATATTTTAGTCGGGCATTTTGCTTCGGTGTTTGACCGCAGGTTCATTCAAGGCCGATTATTAATTAATAACCTTCCTCCAATTCCCGCAACTAGACTTCGTGACACATGTATGATTGCCCGCTCCGTGGCAAATTATTCTTCAAATAGATTGAAGCATTTAGCAAAGATTCTTTCATTTAAGAACCAAAAGTTAGATAACAACTGGCCCACCGCGTGGTTTTTGGTAATGCAGGGAAATATGGAAGCCCTGCGTGGGATGGCGACATACTGTAAGGGGGATGTGCTTGCGCTCGAAGAACTTTACAACCGCTTGCTTCCATTTGACAACGCGCATCCTCGCATTTACGATGACCGAACAAAGTGTAGGGCTTGCGGTGGGCATGTGCAGTATAGAGGAATTTGTTTTGTTGGAGAGAATAAATATCGTAGGACCCAATGCCAGGAGTGCGGCAAATGGGACCGCGAGAGGAGGAGAGTTATATGAGCACAGCAGACTCCACTAATTTCCCGGAAGTCTACGGTAGTGGAGGTAGTGGAAATAGTGGTATAATGGTTGGCGCGGTGGCCCCTGGCACGGTTATCACTAAAGGTGGTAACACCAGCACTTATTGGGAACTTACAATCCCAGAACACATTAAGGAAAAGTTTGACGAAATTTACAAAGAAAAAGTGCGGGAGTATGTAAGAGAAAATATCTTACGGCAGGATATTGTGATTAAGGACATTTCTCCACAAATTGGGGATTATGGACGCGGTAATCGTGGGCTTCTAGTAACTTTCAAACCGGCGCTTGAGGTACTTGCAGGCGATGACAAGCGGTAAATGTAAATTCTGTGATGCGAGGTTCAGCAAATTTAGCGAAATTCGCATTCACGTAGAAGGCAGTCACCCAGCCGAATGGCAGAAACATGTCGCAAATATGAAAACATTCGACCAAGATCACGCAGGCGATCTTGCCCGCGCCGAATGCCCAACCTGTCTACACAGAGGAAAGCACATACATGCAGACTAAAACTAAAATCAAATGTCGGTGCGCCGAATGCCAGGAAGAATTATGCAATCCAATCACACAATCAAATTACTGTGGATATACAATTCATACAAGTTGTGCTAAAATCCACAATGCAATGCACGCACTGGCAGGCCATGAGCGCACATACCAAAGCCTTATTACAACACTCGAAGATTTCGAACAAACATTTGGTCTGCCGCCAAGTAAACTACACAACAAATATGGACTATTTTTGAGGGTTGGTAATTTGGGAAATGATTGCAAACTAACTAGCGAGTCTTAGGGGGGAAAACTCGGTTAGCAATTGCGGGACCAACCACTGGAATATTTCTGATGATTTGTTTTTCTAATCCCTTAGGGTTTCCCGTGACGGCCTGTGCAATGTTGTAAATTCCGCTAATTGAATCACCGGCAGCGGGCCCCAGAAGAATATTAGCGATTGCGCTTGGTCCAAATTCCACTGCCTTAATCATGCTATAGAATAGGCCGAATGTTCCAACGGCGGCAAAATCGTCTGCAATGCGATCAATTACACTTTCAGGGCGCGAACGGCCATTTAACATGGATTGCACGCTGTTGACTACTTCGCCTGAAAGTGGCAATACAAGAGATGCCCGTACGAGCGGACCAATATTTCCGCGTCCTGCCTCTTTTATAATGTCATCCTTGAGAAATTGTGTGGCCTTAAAGCCAAATGTTTTGAACTGAAACATAGTTTTGCCAAGTGGCGATGTGGCAAATAAAGGCAAATCTTGAATGCCGGTTTTGAATTGTGTTCTGCGAACAATATTTTGCCCGGCCTTAAGTTGGTCGTCAAGTGAAAGAATTCCACGTCCCAAGGCTGTTGGCACGTCAATGTCCATCTTTGTAAGAGTCTCGCGGTAGAGATTGGCTCGTGAACTACCACTGGCTAGCGATCTCTGCAACTTGCTGAATACATCATTGGCAAAGGCCCTGCCCGCATTTGCAGCCAGCACACGGTTGAACCGCTCAATGCCCGTAAATCCTGTTTTGCGAAGGACTTCACTGCTAAGTCTACCTGCGCCAAGCGATCTTTGTATATCATTAAGTGTAGAGTCTAGGACTGCGCCGGTTAAGCCAGCAAACTCGCTGCCTTCGCCAAATGCCACAGCTTTTAATCCCTTTAGCGTATTTTGCATTCCTGCAACAACTACTGTAAGCGCCGATTGGCTGGCATTGGCTATTGCGGCTTGACCAAGTTTTGTTGCTACCTCAAATCCACGTACAGCACCGCCAATAACTGCACCGCTAGCTCCGAACATTCCAAGCTCCTCCCGTCCGGTAATGCGGTCAACATATGTTTTGGCAACTTTTTGGGCCAAATCGCCTGATGTTTGGCCAATCATGTTCACCAACTCGTCGGCATCTCGGAAATTCGCTTGAAACGTCTCGGCCATATTTACCCGCTTGTATGCACCATCAAGATAACGCGTAAGCGCCCGTGTTGGATCACGGTCGAATTCCTGAAAATCCAACACGCGGGAGATTTCCAAATTTCCAAATCTACGTTGAGCCTTGCGCATCATTATATCAAGTGTTTGGCGAGCTTCGGCAAGTGAAACGACTTTGCCATTACGGGCAAGTTGTGTTTGGATTTCACGGGTAGCCTCCGCTAGCCTAGTAGGACTGTTGCGAATTTCATCAAAATCAAACAGCGAAAAGTGTGGGAAGTAATTACCGTCTGGTCGGGGAGTGAAAGGAATTACATCGCCGGTGATAGGATTTTTGATTGTAATGCCTGCGCGAAAACTACGCTGGCTCACGTCTTCAAGCATTGGCCTAACCACGTTAGCAGCATTATCTACATTCCGACTAATAGGGGCAGCGCCGATATCAAGGACATCGACTAAGTTTGCCTGCTCTTCACGCGAAAGGGCTTTGATTGCCTTAGTCATTAAGGTAACACTTGTTCCAGCCTCACGCTCTCCTTTATGGATTGCATTAAGCATATCTCCAGCAAGCACACGGCCAGGAGCGCCGAACCTAGCAACCTCGCGGGAAGATTCTTGAAAAATGCCCCGCATGAAATTCCCTACATTCGAGAGTTGTGGAGCCTGCGGCGCAGCTTCGCCAGCAACACCTGCAACGCGTTCTTTTGGCGAACCGAGTAGCAATCTGGCAGTTGTTTCTTCCTGGGGGAGCAGCTTCTTTGCCCGCGTCGGTTTGATGGCAGTTGTACCAGTCTGTATGAATTGCTCAACTCCACGCGCCGTAGGAGCGCCGGGAGCGCCGCCAGGAAAAATAGTTCCACGTCCAGGCGTTTGGAAACTTGCGCCTTCTTGGAATTCCGCACGGGCAAGTAGGCGATCAAGTTGCCCTTCTTTGCCACCGATAACAAGCAACTCATCGGGAATATCTGACTTTGGTACTACGCGGGGCTGAAACCCAAATGGCAATTCTCGTTCCCTGATGCTACCAGAAAGTGGCAAAGGTTGCTGCTCGGTCGGAAAAGCTGCCGGTTTGCGTGGAGTTGGCGCAAGTTTTAACGTGCCACGTGATTTGTCTACAAAATCTGGCCGATAAGAGTCCTGTGCGCTTTTTACCAGCAAATCCGTAACCAGTTCTTCCTCTGTTGGCACACGGGGAACTCGTGGCGCAGGCGCTGGCTTGAACATACGCAAAACATCCTGCTCAGCCTCAGCGGCCTTAGCTGCTTGCGCAGCTTTGCCAGCCTCCAGTTCTTTGAGGGCAGTTGCGGCCTTACTAGCTTTGCCCGTAATTTGGAGGGCTTTGAGAATTGCTAACGGGTTGATTGCGTTGATTGTGCCATACGTAACAGCGCCAGCGACAGGAGAATCCGTTTCAGTAGTTACTCGCTCACCGGCTTTTTCAGCAAGTGCATCTTGGAAAGCAAACGGCGGAATGAGGTTAATTACGCCTGCCCTCTTGAGAATGCTCACGAGTGGGGAGAACCCTTCGCCTGCTTCCAGTGGTTGCAAAAGAGCATCTTTGCCCTCGCCAAGTTTGCGAATAAACTTTTGCCCAATGGACTCATTGGGAATTATATCCTCTCGTGTGATCTGGCGAGCGGGTAAGGCGCGGGTAGGCGCTGGCGCAGCCAGCAAATCCGGCAAGTCATCTACCGGAACCGCCAGCAATTCATTAGGAAGTTCATCTGTTGGAACAAATGCCATAATCACCTAGTCTAATCGGCAAACGAGAATCCTGATGGGCTATTTGGGTCACGCACTATTGGCCTGCCCGATTTGCTAAAGAGTTTTTCTTTGGGGGCCTCCGGCCCTGCGCCCGGCTGCTCAGTACTTTGTGCCGACCGCTTTTGGATCACCGGACGCTGGATAGGTTCAAGCGTAAACTGAGGGGCCTGACCAGGAATTGCGATAATTCCAAATGGATCAAGCGTTGGGCGAAAAATTCCCGTGATGCGAAAACCTAAACCAGCGGCTATTTTGTCCAATTCCTCACGGGAAGCCCCAGCCTGCGCCTTTAGGCCCAACTGCTGTGTGGCATTCTCGAACTGTTTACCAACTACGCCCTCGGCTCGCTGGATATCACGCCTGGCCTCCAAGTCTTCCTTGTGGCGTTTCGTTACGCCAGCTTCCTTGGCTTTCTCGCGCCCACTCTGCAAAGCATCGCGCAAAAGGA
>ERZ1292625.1441-Hain-H41-01um-R1-1441-length-28210-cov-20_pt1 | contig 28210 bp, 21 predicted proteins | sample MGYA00564400_ERZ1292625 | MGnify/ENA primary metagenome ERZ1292625 (study PRJEB36523, sample SAMEA6512639) | groundwater metagenome | collected 2019-01-08 | study: AquaDiva: Metagenomics assemblies of 32 groundwater samples | reverse complement strand
CCCGTCAGGTTCCATCCGTTTGAGATATTCCAGAGTCCCAGTACAATCACGACGATGCCTGCGCACTTGAAGAACAACCGTGCTCCGGCACCGCGCACCGCTGAAGAAAGTGCACCGATGCCCAGAAGTCCCGGCATCGTGCCCAGCGCGAACAGTGTCATTACGATGCTGCCCTGCAAGAAACTGCCGGTGCTCACCGCGTAGATTTGCATGGCTTGCGTGAATCCGCACGGCATGAAGAAGGTGAGCGCTCCGGTGATGATGGCGCCGCGGTGACTGTACTCGCGTGTCTCGCGGTCAATGCCGAGCATTCGGGCAATACTCGATGGCAGGGTCAGCCCCGATGATGCGCGCGGGAATACTTCCAACAACTTGATGCCCAGCATGAACATCACGATGCCTGCGATGATGATGAGCATCCCCAGGAATCCGCCGCTAGGGCGGGCGATGGCGCCGACGGAACCGATGACACCACCCAAGACGGCGAACGAAATCAACCGGCCCAGATTGAAGAACAGGTGCGGTCTGAATTTTTGTGCCGTCGATGCTTCGGGGTGCAGTTCGGCGTGGCGCGCCGAGATTCCCAGAATCAGACCGCCGACCAGCGCCATGCACGATGAAACTCCGGCGGTAAGCCCGACCAGCAACGCCGTTGCGGGTCCGGTGCCTGTGCCGGCTTTCGAGACGAGGTCGAATACGCCGAACAGTTTACTGAAGATAAACAGAACGAAGACAATGCACGCCGCAAAGAGCACCTCAAACCACTCGGATGAATCCCGCGAGATAAAAGGCCGTCTTCCGGCAGTGCCCAGCGTGTATCCGGCATCCCGAACAGCTGTAGAGATGCGTGAGCGGTCGGGCGCGCGGCCCTGGTGCTCGATGGTTGCCACGCCGGTGGAGTGATTCACGCGGACGCCGTCTACGCCGGGGATTTTGCGCAGGTGTTGTGCGACCAGTATCTCGCACGACTTACAGTGCATCCCGGCTATCTGATAATGAGTTTTCATGTGTTCAGCTGAAGTGATGTTCTATACTACCAAATCAAAACGCCATCCGCAGCACGCAGCGTGCATGGGGACGGTATTTTGTTAGAATGATTTCGGGTTCAGAATGCCGCGTGCAAACGCGACTTGAAGGGGATGCCAGATCGCGGAATCATCACGACAATGCGGAAACGAAGAGCGACGCGACAGAGGCGAAGCCATCGTGACGACGGATGCCAAAGCAAGCCACATCAGCAACAGCGAAAGAGAAAGAGCGCTGATCGGCAGAGAGCCGAGAATAACGGTAAAATTTTTGAGATGATCAATAGCCGATTGCGGGCAGGACGCATCCATCGTGCTGGTGAACGGACATCCGGGTACATGCGCGCCGTTGCCGGCGTGCGCGGCGAGTAGGCCCGCTCCACATAGGGTGAGCGCAAAGAAGGCAACGATGAGGACGGTTCCGGCCAAACGCATACGGGGCATCATTCAGTCACTGTACCATGATTTCGGAAGTATTCCAAGGTATTGAACCATTACGAGCCATTGACTTTCACAACAAACCTCGATATAATAGTAGTGCGCTGGGCATCCCGCCCAGATCGGTCGTTGAAAACCGATGTTACGCCCCGTGTTGGGGCAGAAAGGTCAACGCTATGTTGACACAGAAGCCGTACCCGGTGGACATGGTGGTCACCCACCACGAACCACACGAGGATGAGATGAATGCCAATGAACAGGCGCGCCTGTTCGGTTCCGAACTCTTTCCGGGCATCGCCAAGGCACCCATCATGTTGGTGGATGCCGGCTTGCACTTGGATGATGGTCACGACGGTGATTGGTTGTTGGTCAATCGACGCCGTCTGTGTACCGGCGTGTATGGCGGCCAGTTTGATGAGCACGCCATATCCAAGGCCGCGCGAGTGAGGCATAGCGCCTCAACGAGAATGGCTGACTTTCTTGGTCGTCGCAACGATCCGGGGCTTGAACCACTTCTGGATTATTCGCTACGCGTTGATCGTAACGCCGGAAGCATGCCGTTCGAGCTTGCGAACCTCATCAAGGCGTGGTGGGGAGCCGGAGTAGCGCTCTACGATGGCATGGCGCTCTACCGACTGGCATTCCGCTCGCTGTACCGGATGTTCTCGAGTATGTTGCCGGTCAGTGAGGTCCAACCGGGAGCGTTCCGTTGTCTCATCGCGGAGTTCTTCGTGGAGGAGTTCGCTCCAAAAGATCAAAAGCGCAAGCTTCTGGGGACATTCAAAACCGGCGAGGACGCGGCTGTTTTCTTCAAGCAGATTGGTGACGAAGTGCAGCCAGTCACCACCTTGGATTGTCGCGACGCCGGTGCCAAATCCGATTTCGACCTCGAGGGCATTTGGGGGGCAATGGTCATGGCGGGCGTGCCACTGCAGGAGAGGCGGCGTTTCGTGCTCGTGTCGCTTCGTAGCAAGTACAAGGAGCAATTGGATTTTCTTGCGGCACGCCGCGAGTTCCAAGAAAAGATGACCAGCGGTGAAGCCCGCTACTTGGAGTCCGATCGTTCTTCCTACCGGGTCGCCCTCGTCGAGTCCGATTCGCGACTCATGAATCGGGCCGTCAGATACGAGGACCCGGACTGCGATGTGCTGGTGCAGTGTCGGTCCGATGGGAGCGCTGCAATTCGTGATCTGCGCAAGCGTTTGAACATCAACCCGGTTGCAGCGCAACTCCGTATCGGTGATCTTCAGAAGATGGGTCGCACACGGCGCATCTCAATGGCCGACCTTCTTTCGGAGGGAACGCTCCCACACATCCCGTCGTGGTTCAACTGGGAGGAGGGTCATGGGGTATTCTGCCGGACATACACGGCAAAGTACACTCCGGTCACTCGGCTCACCCGGGGAGAGATCGTTACCCGTGTCGCAAGGGGTTTGTCAGTTGCCGAGCGCGACCATCGGGTCAGGCCAATCCGGGCGTTGCGTGTCCGTCTCAAGCAGAAGCAAGAAGCAAAGCGCGAGGCGGCGCTGGAAGCGGCGATCGATGCCGTCATCGAGCGGACTCTTGTCGTCGGTTATGGGGCTTCCGTTCAGTTGTAGACGCACAAGGCCCGGGGAAATCCCCGGGCCTATCTTTATCTCTGAGCTACCTTTTTAATGCTTGCAGGAGACGCACTTCACAGTCTTTGAATATCTGCTTGAGTTCGTCGTGTTGGGTGGGTGTGAACTTTTTCAGCACAAAATCTTTCACAAACGCGTCGCGCTTCTTGTCAGACTCATCGCGCGCTTTGTCCAGCGCGCGCACACCGGTACCGATGCGGATGCGGAAAAACTTCGACGATTTCAGCGCGTCAATCACACTCTGCACGCCGCGGTGCCCGCCCGAGTTTTTTTCGAACGACAATTTGCACATGCCGAACGGGATATCGAGATCGTCGTGAACGACAATCAAATTTTCAGTTTTCAATTTCCAATTTTTCATTGCCTTTCTGACGGCATCTCCGGATTTATTCACGAATGTCAATGGCTTGATGAGTTTTGCTCTCACCCCTGCTATCTCAATGTCAGCGACTTCCGCATCCAGCTTCGATTCAATTTTTGATTTTTGATTTTTGATTTTTGATTTTTTCAAGAGCCAGTCCAAAAACTGCCACCCCACATTGTGACGCGTCTCCAAATATTCGGGGTCCGGATTCCCGATGCCGATGATGAGTTTCATATAGAAGGTATGATAAATGAATACTGATAAATGACAAATTGAGAAGCCACTTGAAGAAGACAAAAAACTGTGGTAGTATGCATCGAAATCCGCAGATTACCTCACGAAATGGAGACTAAACCACTCGCAACACCCGTCAACACACAGAACCAGGAGCCAAAAAAATCGCGCTTCATGGGCGAGTTGTTCGAGTTTGTGTGGGAAACAGCGAAGGTCGTGCTATTGTCGCTCGTTATCATCCTGCCGATTCGCTACTATCTTATACAGCCGTTCTTCGTCAAAGGAAGTTCGATGGTTCCCAACTTCCACGACAAAGAATATATTCTGGTCGACAAGTGGACTTATCGTCTTGGCCGGCCGGAACGCGGAGATGTTGTCATCTTCAGATATCCCGGCAATCCGAAAGAATATTTCATCAAGCGCATTATCGGACTTCCGGGTGAAACGGTGCTGGCCGGCAACAATAATTCGGTCACGGTGTTCAATGAGCGCTACCCGAACGGATTCGTGGTCAGCGAGCAGGGCTATCTTCCGGCGACAAATCCGACCTACTGCGGCAACAACACGACCTGGTGCGGAGTAAAAGTTACGCTTAAAGCAACCGAGTACTACATGATGGGCGATAATCGCGAGCATTCCAGCGACAGCCGTTTCTTCGGTCCCGTGGACAAATCGTACTTTTCGGGAATGGCGTGGCTGCGGTTGTGGCCGTTCAACGAAGTCGGTTTTATTCCACGGACTCAATATCCGCCAGTGATACGGTAGCAAAAAACGAAAAAAGAAAAACGATATGACCGCCAAGAAAAAATCAAACATTCCGACGCTCCCCGCAGGCTTTTTTGATATTGTGCCCGAGGATCAAAAGTACTGGCATTTCGTGTGGCGCAAAGCCAACGGTCTTCTGGCCGACTACAGCTTCAATCGTCTGGATTTGGCGCCCGTGGAGCAGGCAGAAACATTCACGCGGCCAGTAGCGGTCAGCGACCCTGACATTGGCAGGCGCCTTGCGGCCGGCAAGAGCCATGGAATGCAGTTGGCGTTGCGCGCTTCCATGGCACCGTCGTTCATGCGCGCATATCTTCAGCACGGCATGCACGCGCTCCCGCACCCGGTCAAAATGTTTTCCAGCTCGGCGGTGCTCGAACCGGTCGAACGCGGTCACCGGATGCACTGGCAGTTGGCGGTCCAGACCATCGGCGATGATTCCGAAGCGGTGGACGCGGAGCTGTTATTTTTGGGATGTCGCATCATCGAGGCGCTCGGGCTTGGCACATTCACCGTGCGCCTGAACACTATCGGCGACGGCGTCGGCCGTCCAGCCTATCTGCGTGCGTTGCGTGAGTTTTTCAAAACAAATCAGAAGAAAATGAGTGCGCATGTGAATGCAGTCTTCCGTGATAATCCGCTCCGTGGGCTCACGATGCTAGCATCAGAAAATATCGAACTGGCACGCGAGGCTCCGCAGTCTGTTGATTTTTTGAGCGAAGAAGCGCACGCGCACTTCAAGCACCTGCTGGAATTTTTGGACGAAGGCCAAGTTCCCTACGACATTGACCACACGCTGGTGACGGCCGATGATTTCGCATCGCACACGGTGTGGCAGTTCGTGCTCGACCCGGTTCCTGCCGTACCCGGAAGCGAGGGCGTGGACGGCATTGCGGCGCAGGCCGGTTTGCCCGTTATCCACGGCAACCGTATGGACCGTCTTTCGGAACTGCTCGGAGGAGCCAAGACGCCGGCGGCGGGATGGTCTCTTGATGTCGACAGTATCGTCGCACGCCTGAAAGCACGCAATATTTCCGTCGGCGAGGCGGGAGCAAAACCGAAAGTGTTCTTGAGTCAGCTCGGCGAGGCCGCAAAGAAGCGCTCGCTCATGCTGTTCGAGCAAATCCGCAAATCGGGCATTGAAGTCCGCTACAGCTTAAGCCGTGATACCATTAAGGGGCAGCTGCGCATGGCGGCGCGCTTCGGAGTCCGATTTGCGCTCATCTTCGGACAGAAAGAAGCGCTTGAGGGTACCGTGATTTTGCGCGAGATGGAGACGGGGATTCAGGAAACGATTCCGCTGGAGAAAATCATTGATGAACTCAAGAAGCGGCTCAAGTCAAAATAATCATGAGCGACGATATATTCTGCAAAATCATCAATGGGGAAGTCGGTGCGGACTTTGTGTATCGCGACGAGGAAGTGGCTGTGTTCCGGGATATCAATCCGAAGGCGCCGGTGCATCTGTTGGTGGTACCGGTACGACATTTCACCGGCATCGCGGATTTTGCAGGGCACGATGGTCTACTGTTAGGCAAAATGATACGCGTTGCACATGACATCGCGGCCAAAGAAGGGCTGGACCAAGGATATCGCCTCATCATCAACGAGGGCGCGCATGGCGGGAAAATCGTCCCGCACCTGCATATGCATTTGCTGGGAGGACGCGATTTAGGACCGAAGCTTGTACCGGGCGATTAGCTTTTTAGCTTTTTAGCTTGTAGGAAATGCCTAAGAAGCTAAGAAGCTAAGTAGCTAATAAGCTGCTTATAAAAAGAAAGGGGGTATATGAAATGGTAGAAGTAAAAAGAAAGGCAAACGAATCAACGGGCAGCATGCTGCGCCGCTTTTCGCGTTTCGTTCAGCAGTCCGGAGTACTTATCCGCAAGAAGAGCCTCAAGCACCGCCCCAAGAAGCTCACCGAACGCCAGCAGAAAAATCGGGCAATCATGGGTGTGCATCTGCGAAAACTGCGGCAGAACTTGGAGAAGCTCGGCAAATACAATGAAGACTCCTTCGACGAGGCCAAGCGCCGCCTGAAACAAAAAATTAGTTTATAGTCCCATGCTTAAAGACACGATTAAGGAAGATATGAAGACCGCGTTCAAGGCGGGCGACACCGTAACGCGCGGTACGCTGACGATGTTGTTATCGGTCATTCAGAACCGCGAGCTTGAAAAGCGCGCTAAACTCATGAAGTCGGGTGCCGTAGCCGAGGTAGAAGTTGCCGAGAAATCCCAGCTCACCGACGAGGAAGTCGTCGAGGCGATCTCAACCGAAATCAAGAAACGCAAAGATGCAGCCGCGCAGTACGAAGCTGCCGGACGGACGGAGCTTTCTGCCGGGGAAACTACGGAAGCGGCAATCCTAATGAAGTACATGCCGGAGCAGATGAGCGAAGACGCCGTGAAGGCGCTCATCGCGCAGGCCATCGCCGAAACCGGTGCCGCCGGCCTCACCGGCAAGGCCGGAGCAAAAGATATGGGGCGAGTCATGGGAGCGGTCGCTCCGAAAACAAAAGGGAAATTCGACGGGTCGCGGCTCAATGCGCTTGTGAAAGAAGCATTGGGAGCATAACCATGATTGATTTGGTGTTCCATAACCGGACAAAAAGCCGCGTGTATGGGCGGGATTTTTTCGTGCGCGTGTATCGCGCAACGGAACGGTACATACGCCTGCCCAAAGGGCACCGGGCCGAGGTGGGCATCACGCTCATCGGTCCGATGGCAATGCGGACGCTCAACCGGACGCGCCGGAAAGTTGATGGAGCGACCGATGTGCTTTCTTTTCCACTCCACATGAAGCCGATATCAGGCTATACTGCATTATTGCTGGGTGACCTTTTTATCTGTCCTGACGCGGTGCGTCGTCACGCGGCCCAATCGGACAGATCGGTGCGCTCGCAAATGGCCTGGACGGCGGTTCATGGTTTGTTGCACTTGGCCGGTTACGATCACGAAAAGAGTGTCGCGGCAGCCCGGAAAATGTTTGCACTTGAACAGAAAATCCTAAAAACTCCCGGCTTGTGAGTCATCCCTACACGATCAGCGGAATCGACATCGGAAACACCACCATCAAGACGGTGGTCGTGAAAGTTGACGCGGGCGCACTCCAGCCGGATGTCATCGGAGTCGGTTCGGTGCCGTCCGCATCCGCACTGCGGGCAGGGGAAATCGTTGACATGAAAGAAGCATCCGATGCTCTGCGCCTGTCACTTCAGCAAGCCGCTGCGATGGCGGGTACTCCGGTGCGCCGTGCGTACCTCTCGGTCAGCGGACTTCACATCTCAACCCAAGTGTCAAAGGGCACCATTGCCATCGGCCGCGCTGACGGTGAAATCACCGCAAGCGACATCGACCGTGTCATCAATACCGCGCAGGTGGTGTCGTTGCCGCCCAATCGCGAAATCATCCATGTCATTCCCCGCGATTTTATCATCGACGGCACCGAACATGTCAGAGACCCGTTGGGCATGAAGGGCGTCCGGCTTGAAGCCGATGTGCTCATCGTGCACGGTCTGTCGCGTCATCTCAAAAATATTTCCAAATGCGCAAACGAGTGTGGTGTAGAGGTTGCCGGTTATGTATTTGCGCCGCTGGCGGCTTCGATGGCGGTGCTCGATAAACATCAAAAAGAATTTGGCGTTGCACATCTTGATTTCGGAGGCGGCACCGCGTCCCTGACGGTGTGGGATCAGGCCGATATGATACACAGCGCTGTCATGCGCGTCGGCAGTCGTCATATTACCAACGATCTCGCTATTCTGCTCAAGTCGTCTCTGGAGACCGCCGAGCAGATCAAGGTGCAGTTGGGTGTTGTCAATGAACGGTGGGATCGTCGGAAGAAACCGGAATTGGTGGATTTAAGTGCGTACATGGACGAACCGTTTGCGGTACAGCGACGCGACCTGATGGGCGCCATCGAGGCGCGCGCCCGCGAGTTGCTGGACATGGTACAGGAAGAGCTCAAGAAAGCGGGGAAAGACGGTCTTTTGCCCGCTGGCGTGGTTGTTTCCGGCGGCGGTTCAAAACTTCCCGGATTCGCTACACTTGCACGCGATACGCTCGGATTACCGGTGAAACTAGCCAAACCGGTTGGCGTGGAAGCATTCGATGCGGCGATGGACCCGGCGTTTGCCGTTGCTATCGGGCTTGTTTCCTGGGGTTTCGCCCGCGAAGTGGGTGAAGGCCGCCGGCCCATAGAGCAATCGGCGATGGGAGGCCTTTTGCATAGCATCGGTCAGTGGTTGAAAAATTTCCTGCCGTAGGATAAGTTATCAACAGGGTTATACACATCGGAGGGAGCGCTGTTTGCGCCCCTTTTTCATTTATGCTAAACCGCGTCTGTGGATAACAAGTTTGAAAAAGTATAAGAATCCCACACCCCGCCGCGGCACGCAGCGAATATCCTGCCTGCCCGCCGAAGCTTTAGCGTAGGAGGGAGCGAGTACCGGGCAGGCCGGGGGAGGTAGGAACGAGGAAGGTCTAGAAGACCGACGAGTGACACAGGAAGGGGGCAAACGAAGTGTAGCCCCGCTCATGATTGACTCTATGCCCCAAGTAAAACCACAATTTGAAACATTTGCCCGACTCAAGGTGGTCGGCGTTGGCGGTTCAGGTTGCAATGCGCTTCAGCGCATGATTGAGGCGCGCATTCACGGCGTCGAGTTTATTGCTGTCAACACCGATGCGCAGGCCCTGCATTCAAGTGCGGCTGCGGTGAAGGTGCATGTCGGAAAATCGCTCACTCGCGGTCTGGGTGCGGGCATGAACCCCGAAATAGGCCGTCAGGCGGCGATTGATACCAAAGAAGATATCCAGGCGGCACTGCGCGGCGCAGACATGGTGTTCGTCGCATGCGGACTTGGAGGCGGTACGGGAACCGGCGCGGCGCCGGTGATTGCGGACATCGCCCGCGAGCTCGGGGCGCTTACGGTTGCGGTGGTTACGAAGCCATTCATGTTCGAGGGCAACGCCAGGTTGCGTATCGCCGAAGAGGGACTCTCAATTCTACGGGAAAAAGTTGATTCGATTATCGTCATTCCCAACGACCGTATTTTGAGCATCATTGACCGCAAAACACCCGCCCGCGAAGCATTCCAAATCGTCGATGATGTCTTGCGGCAGGGCGTCCAAGGCGTGTCCGATCTCATCACTCGCCACGACCTCATCAATGCTGATTTCAATGATGTAAAGAAAGTGATGGCGAACTCCGGTTCTGCGCTCATGGGTATTGGCGTCGCGTCGGGAGATGACCGTGCATTGGAGGCGGCGAAACAGGCCATCAACTCGCCGCTGTTGGATGTGTCCATCGAGGGCGCGAAAGGCGTACTGCTGAACATGCGCGGCGGTGAAGATATGGCGATGGCGGAAATCGCGGAGGCGGCAAGCATCATCACGCAACATGTGGATCGCGATGCCAATATCATCTTCGGCATGGGATACGACGAAGTCGGTGAACTGAAGAAGGGCGAAATCAAGGTCACCGTTATCGCAACCGGATTCACCGGAGGATTTCAACCCACACATCCGACCATCGCCAATCAGGCATCCCGCGCATCCGCCGCGGATATCAGCTTTTTCGGGGGAGATTCCGCGCGCGCACAACAGACTCGCTCTGAGCAGCCACCGTTTTCCGCACCGCAACCTTCACAATCTCAAAATCTTCCGCCGCAACAGCCGGCCCGCGATATTATCACCGACCCATCGGCTGCCGAGGATTACGATCTCGATATCCCTGCGTTCATCCGCCGCAAGATGAAATAATAAAAAAGGAAAAGCACCCGCATAACGATGCGGGTGCTTTGTTTTCAGCGAAGGGTGCTTACCGACAACACCAGCAAAATGACGATGACCAGCTTTACGAATGCCGGAATCTCGCCCGGCCCCTCATCGATGTGTGCCATTTCCTAGAGCCTCCTCGCGAAATAATATAGCACGCGTAAGATATTAAGTCAAATTTTTTATCCACATTGCGGGTCGCCTGCAATGGCCATACAATGAGAATCCGATCCTCCGTAGAGGGTACCGTTCACAAGTGCATACCGCCGCCCCGCCACACCAATCCGGTGTGGCGCGTGAGCCTCGGCGAATGCATTCCATGGCCGATGGACATCACGCCGCCGCAATCCCGTACTCATCTTCAGAACGCCGATGGTACCCATGAACACAATCGTGCGCACGAGCGAAAAAAATCCGGGTTCAACTGGGAGCGTTTGTTCGGTTCGGCGCATCCGTACGATGAGATACATTGGGAGCGGCGTGATGCACGCATCACCAAGTCAGACGGTACCGTGGTGTTCGAGCAGCTCAATATCGAAGTACCCTCGTTCTGGTCGCAGACGGCAACCGACATCGTTGCCAGCAAATATTTTCGTGGTCAGCTCGGCACTCCCGAACGCGAGGGCAGTGTACGGCAGATGATAGACCGGGTCGCAAAGTCCATCGGATTCTGGGGCACCAAGGGAAACTATTTTGCTTCGGCTGACGATGCGGAGCGGTACACCGAAGACCTGACCTGGCTGCTCGTGAATCAGTACGCATCGTTCAATTCGCCCGTGTGGTTCAATGTCGGCGTCTATGACAAACCGCAGTGCTCGGCGTGTTTTATTCTGTCCGTGGAAGACAATATGAAATCCATCATGGAGTGGTACCGCGATGAGGGCATGATTTTTAAGGGCGGTTCGGGCGCGGGATTGAGCGTTTCTAAGCTCCGTTCCAGCCGCGAGCCGTTGTCCAAGGGCGGTTTCTCGTCCGGTCCCGTCTCATTCATGAAAGGCGCCGACGGCGTAGCAAACACCATTCGTTCGGGCGGCACGACGCGTCGCGCGGCAAAGATGGTAGTCATGAATGTGGACCACCCGGACCTGAAAGATTTCATCAACTGTAAAAAAGTCATTGAACAATATTCCAAGGCGCTTGAGGCATCGGGCATCGCCAATTCACTCGACGGTGATTTGTTCTCACCCTACACGCTTCTGCCGTATCAGAATGCGAACAATTCAGTGCGGGTGACCGACGAGTTTATGCAAGCGGTTGAACAGGACGGGATATGGGAGTTCAAAGCGGTGACGACGGGCAAAACGCTGGAGACAGTCCGTGCCCGCGAAGTCATGCAGTGGATTGCCGATGCGGCACACGACAGCGCCGACCCCGGCATGCAGTACGACACTACCATTAACCGCTGGAACACCGCCGCCAACACCGGCCGCATTAACGCGTCGAATCCGTGCAGTGAATACATGCACCTGGACAACAGCGCCTGCAATCTCGCATCGCTGAACCTTCTCAAATTCCTGCGACCGGACGGTTCGTTCGATACGCACCTGTTCCGCCGTGCTGTGGACACGATGATTATGGCGCAGGAAATCATCGTCGGCTACTCAAGCTACCCTACCGAAAAAATCACACAGAACGCGCACGATTTCCGCGAGCTTGGACTGGGTTACGCGAACCTAGGTGCACTTCTGATGGCGATGGGCTTGCCCTACGACGGCGAGAAAGGATTGCTGACCGCCGGGCAGATTACTTCGTTGATGTGCGGGCAGGCGTACCGCATGAGCGCACTCATCGCCGATGTGAAGGGACCGTACGCGGGGTACTCTGCAAACCGCGACCCCCAGCTCTCGGTTATCGATATGCACCGCGTTCAGGCCGACTCGCTGTACGAGCGCGCACAGTCGGCCGGCGCAGGCGACCGCAGCTTACAGGCCGCATCGCGTGTCGCGTGGCATGAAGCGCTCGAGCTCGCCCGTGAGTATGGCGTGCGCAATTCGCAGGTCACGGTACTGGCTCCGACCGGCACTATCGCGTTCATGATGGACTGCGCTACCACCGGCATCGAGCCGGAACTCGCGCTTATCAAGTACAAAAAACTTGTGGGGGGAGGCGTCTTGAAATTAGTGAATTCGCAGGTGCCCGCCGCTCTAGCGAATCTTGGATACGACGCGGAGCAGGTGAAAGCAATCGGGGAATATCTCATCGAACACGAAACCATCGAAGGAGCTCCTCATCTTACAGAAGAACATCTGCCGGTTTTCGACTGCTCATTCAAGGCATCAAAAGGTACACGCAGCATCGGGTATATGGGTCACCTGCGCATGATGGCGGCGGCACAGCCGTTCATTTCCGGTGCAATCTCCAAGACCATCAACATGCCCAACGCGGCGACGGTTGACGATGTCTACGATGCATTCATGCAGGGCTGGAAACTGGGCCTGAAGGCCATCGCGATCTACCGTGATGGCTCCAAAGGCGTTCAGCCGTTGAGTACGAGCAAAGAAAAAGAAAAGGAAAAGCAGGAAACGAAAACTGCATCGGCAGAACTGGTGGAAAAGATTAATGGGTATACCCGTATTCATTTGCCCGATGAGCGGCCCGCACTGACGCACAAGTTTTCGGTGGGCGGATATGAGGGATACATGACCGTCGGGTTATATCCCGATACCAAGAAGCCCGGTGAAGTATTTCTCGTTGCCGCAAAAGAGGGGAGCACCGTTTCCGGATTGCTCGACACGATTGCGACGCTGGTGAGTATGTGTCTGCAATCGGGCATTCCGCTGAAAACTCTGGTACGGAAATTCAAGGATATGAGTTTTGCTCCCGCCGGATTCACCAACACTGCCGACATCCCCGTCGCAAAGAGCATCATCGACTATATATTCCGGTATCTTGGCACTCGGTTCCTCAAAGATTCGGAGCGTGAAGAGTTGTTCGGGCCGGGCAGCGGCCCGCACGGAGACTCGCAGGTTGAACTTGTTTCGGTGAGCCAGCCGCGCGCACAGCAGGTCGCCGACGATGCGGTAGTTGCGCCGCACACCATGCCTACCGGCAGGCAGGCGCTTACCGCAACAAATGCGGATGCACCCGTGTGCCAGTGCGGGACGCTGATGTTCAAGGCGGGGTCGTGCTACTCGTGCCCTAATTGTTTCTTCACGACAGGCGTTTGTAATTAGTCTTGTGGGGATGTCTTTTGTGTGGTACACCAATCCTGTTCTTTACAGGGGGAATTATGATTGGTGATGCAATCGAATGGATTGCGAAGTCCATCAGCCGGGGACTGTTGGCGATGTCAGTGCTGTGCGGGCCGGCGTTCTGGATTTTGTCTTTCTGGTTCGCATACTTGTTGTGGCGTCCGGGCATCTCGTCCGAGATGTTTCTCTCAAGCGCCTACCTCACTTTTCTGTTTGCGTTCTGGGCGGCATGGGGTCTCATCGGAGGGCCGATGCACATCCGTCCGTGGTGGTTCGCGCTGGCCTCGGCGCTCAACGCATTCGCTGGCATCCGCATTTTCTCCGGTCAGCCATCTCCTGAACGCTGGATAGCCCTTCTCTTCATCGCGTACAGCTTGTGGCAGTTCTTCATCTTCCGACGCCCCGCATCCGAACGGCTCCCCGAATGAGCCGCGGGAGCGCTTGACAGATATAGACCGATGTGCTAAACTATACATACTACCGGATAGGTTCCGGCCAGAGGAGCATATATGCGCAGCACTTGGTTCACTTTCCTAGCGTGTGAGGCAAGCGGCTTCGTGAACTGCTGGTTCAAGAGTTCGGGTCCCTGCCTGAACCCGAAGCACCGGCCCCGCGAGTAGTTCCGGCTCCGACCGTAGAGGCGAGGACATCCGTCCTCGCCTCTTTTTGTTGCGCGCTTTGTGCAACCTGTTACCGTGGCCTGCATGCACCGGTCTTCGTTGTTGCTGTTGGGATGTGTCGGTTTGCTCTGCGGAATCGCCGCTGCGTCTTTTGTTGTGGTCGGAACGGTGTGGCTGTGGGCGCTGGTGTTTGTCGGTGCATCTGTGCTTCTCGTGCGACGGCGCATCGCTATTATTCTCGGCGTGCTTCTTCTGACCGTGACCGTCGGTATGTGGCATGCAAACAACGCATTTGCAGTACCCTCGTTATTGTGGGAAATAGCCGGTTCGAAACCGAAGGCGTTGCTGGTCGGATATGTCGACGGCGATTTCGAACCCACAAAGAACGGCGGGCGCTATGCATTTCGCGTGCTTCGGGTGCAGACGGCAGATTCGGTGATTGCAATGAACGACCGTGTATTAGTGTCGGGGCCCGATTGGATTAAACCGCGCCAAGGTCAGGTGCTGGTGCTTGACGGAAAACTTCAACGGCCGACGAGTTTTGATGATTTTGATTATGTATCGTATCTGGCGAAAGACGGCGTGCACGCGACGATGTATTTTCCGAAATACAGTGTCCCGACCGACTTGAATCTTCCGTGGTACATGAAGGCACGATTGTGGTTCGGAGCTTCGATGGCAACGGTGCGTATTGGTGTGACCGACAGCATCGCCCGTGCGGTGCCGCAACCGATGGCATCGTATCTGGCGGGTATTCTCGTCGGCGCAAAAGGCGTGGTGAGTCAGGAAATCAAAGACGAGTTTTCGCGTACGGGGACGAGCCATATTCTCGCAATCTCGGGATACAATATCACGATTGTTGCGGCGGTTTTGATGTCGCTTTTGGCGCCGCTGGGGAAAAGACGCGCATACTGGCTCGCCGTTGCGGGTATCGTGCTATTCGTACTGTTGGTGGGCGGCACCGCATCAGTTGTGCGCGCCGCGCTTATGGGCGTGTTGGTGCTTACCGCACGGCAACTTGGCCGTGCACAGGATATGGGAACGGCAATCCTCTTGTCGGCGGCAGTGATGTGCTGGTTCAATCCGATGCTGCTGCGCTGGGATGTCGGTTTTCAATTATCATTTCTCGCGGTGGTGGGCATCGTGTATGTGCAACCGCTATTTCAGCCTTTATTTGAACGGTGGTTTAGATTCAAACCGCTGGCATCGCTGTTGGCGACAACACTCTCGGCGCAGGTGCTTGTGCTCCCGCTGTTACTGTTTGATTTCGGCCAGCTCGCGGTATACACGCTTCCGGCTAATGCGTTGGTGCTCCCTTTGGTGCCCATCGCGATGGCACTCGGGCTTGCAACGGCGGTTGCGGGCATGCTCTGGCCGTTCTTGGGCGCACTGGTGGGGCAATCCGCTTGGCTGGTCGCGGCATACCAGCTCACCGTCATCCGTTTCTTCGCATATCTTCCGTACGCGGCTCTGGAAGTCCGCATCTCTCCCGCGCTCATGTTCGCACTCTACGCAGCGCTTGCTGTGTGGTTGTTTTCTGTGTATCGTGGACAGGCAAAACGAATAACAAATACCCATGCTTGAACGGACACTTGTGTTACTGAAGCCGGACGCGGTTGACCGCGGCATTGTCGGCGAAATCATCGCCCGCTTTGAACGCGTCGGTGCAAAACTCGTCGGCATGAAGCTGTTGGTGAGTCAGGAAGATACCGCCAAGAAGCATTACACCGAAGACCTCGCCAAGCGCCGCGGCGAGCATGTCAGAGACCTGATGATTCAGATGCTGGCCATGGGGCCCATTGTCGCGATGGTGTGGGAGGGAATCGACATCATCGAAGTGGTGCGCAAGATGATCGGAGCAACCGAACCCAAAGCGGCGGCGCCGGGAACTATCCGCGGGGATTTTGCCCATATCAGCTACCGGTACGCCGACGAAAAGAAAATCGGCGTGTTCAATCTGGTGCACGCATCCGATTCTCCCGAGAACGCGGCGGCGGAAATTGCGGTCTGGTTCAAACCCGAAGAGCTCGTCTCGCACAAGCCCGGCTACACAAAAATGACCCTGCGGGAAGACCGGTAGCGCTGTGCTTGCGCGCGTCCGGAGCGGCGGTACAATGAAGACAGCTCGATCATTTCCGTATAAGCCTTAGGACAACTCTTTGCACCAGGGCGGCCTATATCAGTCCCGATGGCTTGAACTGTCGGGAGTGCGGCCTCCAATACCAGCAAACTGCTGAGTTGCTTATGCGGAATCTGACCGGGCCATCAAGAAATCCCTCACGGGATTTTTTGATGCATCATCGGTATATCCACCAGAAGAGATGGTCGCGGAAGAAGTTCCAGGTCTGATCCACATATTGGTAGTGCATCAGGTATTCTTGGATAAACTTGGGGATCCCCGCTAGCAACACAACCGCCGCGATCTTTGAGGGCTTGCCCTCCGAAGCCTTGGCGAAGGAGGGCCGCCATTTTCTGATGACGGTCCAGAGCAGATAGAAATTTTCGAAGATACTCGGTGCAAGCAAAAACACTACGCGATGCGGCCAGAAGAAATAGGTAGCGACACCAAGCGCGCGCCACCCGAACAACCAGTGGGCGGTTTTGCGTGCCAGCGGCTCGGTCCAATACTTGCGTACTGCCAACAAGCCAAACAGGAGGTACCATATATCCAGTCCTTTGTCCCAATGCGAGTATCCGATGCTACCGGAAAAAAGTCCCCAGCCCGTTACCTCGAATACCATCGCGTCCGATGCATCCGCGAGCATTGCGGCGATGTAGCCGCCCAATGGCCATCGCAGAATGGTCAGCGGCAATAGCAGCCGATACCCGATGACGATAAGTGATGTGGTAAATCCGTCCATACCTTTTAGTGCATCGAAATCAACCACGCAGTCGGTTCCACCATGTGTGGAGCCTCTTCTGCGATAACAATCGTATGCCCAGCAATTCTGCGCCGATGAATACGAGCCACGACCCGGGCGTGAACGGTGTGAAAAGTGCCAGAAGACCGAGCACTATCAGGAGAACGGCAATAATTTTTTTTCCGATCATTTTGTCGCAATTGCTGAACGAAGCTCGAACCTTTTTCGAGCGAAAATCGCTCGAATGATTTGAAACCCCGCCCCAGCGTTTCCGCCCGCCGAAACTCGGCGAGCAAAGCAAAACAATTTTCTTTTCAATTCTTTAATTTTTCGCGCGACCATTTTTCTTTTAAAAGGAATTGAAAATTGTTTTGCTTTGATGTCTTGATACCAAGACGGCGGAAACGCTTCCCACCCCACTGCGCCTACGGCGCAGAACAGGCGGGCGAAAATTCCTTCCCCCCAACCCCCTTCCTTTTCGCCCGCCTGATTGGACGGCCAGAATTTTTTGCGAGCGGACGGCGGGACCTCAATTTGGGTGGCGGGCGGGATTAGTTAGATATTATCAGAATTATCACCATAAATAAAGCTTTATGATGAGCGTTGGGCGAGTTCGTTTACGCTATCGAAATCGGTTTTGAGTTTATCAATGTTTGGTGTGGATTGTTGAATCATCTCGTTCGATTGATTATGTGCTTCGATGTATTGACTAAATTCTCCGTGCAAATCTCTTGCTTTTTGCAACTTCGTTTTGTCTAGTGTTGCCTTTGATTCGTTCAACAATTGAATACGATCCGACCATCGTGTTATAATCCCGCCAAAAATTCTTTCTTCAACTATTTTTTCAACCGCTTTGCGGAGCATTCCATAAACGGATTTTATTGCGTCAACTTTTTCTTCCCCACTCAATTGCTCGATGTTTGTAATTTTAATTTGAATTTTTGGCAGATAATTTTCCAATTTTACAGAACCAGGGTAATAATTTTCTGTTACGATACCGACACGCCCGCCTTCTGTGCTCATATCGTGAAAAATCGCCTTATTCGAATCAATACTGTTTGAATTATTTAACACTAGCTCATGAATATTGCTTGCGAACATCAAATCGTGAGTAAAAACAATAGCTTGCCTTGATTCTGATTCATCCACAATTCTTTTGGCGATTTTTTCTTTTCTCTCATGATCAAAACTTGTTGCAGGATCATCAAACACAACTGGTGCTTTTTTGTTATGCATTGATAGTTCGGCAAAAAAATCTGACAGCGCAACAGCTTTTTGCTCACCCTCACTCAAAAAATCATCAATTTTAGTAAGACCTTCGAGACTTTTTTCTCTCATTTGAGAACCATATTCACCATGAAATTCAAGATTGACTGTTGGAGCGTCGAGATTAACAACTTCTTTTTCAAATTGTTTTTTGAATAAGTTTGTCACCAATTCTTTCCATGCTTTACTGCCAAGATCGGTTATTGGCTTTGTATTTAATTTGCCTGAAATAGAATTAGCTTTTGCAATCCATTGTTCGCACAAAATATATTTTTCTATGTTTCGTCTTTGTTTTGAAAATTCTTTGACATCGAGTAATTCAGTAATTTCGTGTTCTATTTCACTGGAACGACGGTTATGATTTATCTTTAATTCATCCTGTTTTATAATTTCTTCACTAACTTTATTTTTTTTGCTTTCAATCCGCCCGATTAGACGGTGTAGATTTAATGATTTAATTTTTTCCGCTTTCTTTTCGTTCAAACAGTCCACAATCTTTTTAATAAGTGCATCAGCATCGTTTAAAGAGTTAAGGGCTGTGTTAATAGTTTTTGACGGCAAGATTTTTTTAAAATCGTCTTTTTCATAGGTAAAGCTATTACTAAAAGAGGTGTTACTTAATTCAGCAAGGGCTTTATTAAGTTTATCCTCGGCATTTTCAAATTCCGACGATTCTTTTTCCTTAAAAAGTGCGTGGTAAAGGTTTATCAGTTTGACGGCTGTACCTGTTAGTTTTTGACGACAATATATACAATGATCATTGTCTTTGGGATAATTCTCTTGTTGAGAAATGATAATATATTCTTTTCCGGCTTCAATAAATCTATGCCATTCGTCGGATTCCATTTCGAGGATTTTATAGTCTTCAAGGGTTTTGCCTTTTTTTGTTGCTAATTTTTTCTTAAGCAAATTAAAATTCTTGATTAGCTTTAAATAGACATTGATGTTTTGCGTAGAAAATTCCGATTGAATTTCTTCCAGTTTACTTTGCAAGAAGGTAAGTTTTCGCAAACGATTCTGTAAAAGTTCAGACTGCTGATCGATATTAAGTAGGGCACGCTTTTCTTTTTCTTTGGCGACAAGATCGCGTTTTGATTTTTGGTCCCATTTGGGAAATTTGTCTAAATCTTCAGGTTTCGTGTTTGCAGTAAGAACGGCAACAAACTTGCCAGCGATTGTTTTGTCGTCAAATAAGTTTTCCAGTAATGGTTTTTCAGATTGTTTCTTTGTTATTTCTGCCGAAAATCTATTGTGTATTTCTCGTAACGAATTAGATATAATTTGAAATAACTCGAAGCCATATGGTTGATATGAAAAATCGAGGCTTTTCGTTAAGTATATGGGAATACATTTTCCGTCAAAAACATTTAGTTGATCAAGGGGCGAAATTTTACCATCGCCGTTCCAGTCAACTGGACAATCGGCACCGCCATTTTCATAAATAATCTTTGCTTTGCATTGATTTTTTGTCTTTGACTGGTGTATGTTCTGCCAAATATCTTCTTGTGTCCTTGAACCACTGATTTTTTTAATGACTCGTACGAAGCCGGACTTTCCGCTCCCATTTTTTCCATAAATAACCGTTAGCTTGGGGTGAAATGATATTGTTGCCCCCTGCACTAATGCGTTGATTCCGTTTTCGTTGGTCAAACTTTTTAACTTAAAGTTGTTCGTGCTTGAAGGGCTTTGCTTAACATTTGCATTGCCAAAAATGGCAGGCGACTGAGAAGTCGCCCCCACTTTTTTATCTTTAAGGTCGCTATTTTCTAAAAAAGTTTCATACACATTGTCTAAAGAACTTTTTTCTATGGTCGTTCGTTTGGCAATAGCTTGCTCAATCAGTAAAACAAGCCACGCTTCATTATTTTGAGAAACAAAATCTCTTAGATAATCTTCCGCATTAAGTTTTAGAGCAACATTTATTGCCATATTTATAATTCACCATTAAAAGCTTTTGCTAAAAGAGAGGGCATCAGAGCTGTGGTATATTTTTGTTTGTTTTCAGTCTCTAATTTTAATGTTTCAGTTTTTTGTCTTAATTCTCGCAAAAAGTTAATAACCTTTTTTTGACTTTCAATTTTTCCGGGGTAGAAAATTTTGATCTTTTTCAATTTTGATCCATTTAAATTTGGTTGTGCAGAGCCATTTTTTTATCAATCACTTGATCCCAGTAAAAACGAGATTGAAAATATTGATATAAATATTCTGGTAACACAGAAGCTTCTTTTGTTCTTAACCTAATCAAATACGATGCAAAAACAGATTCCGGAGGATTTTTTACAAAATAACTTTTTCCAGTTGTGCCACCTGTTCTGGCAAAAAGAATATCATCGTTTTTAAGTAAATATTTTTCTTTGTCTTTTTCTGTAAAAAAACAAAATGGAACGCTTTCCCAATTTACTTTTGAATTTTGTATATCGGTAATTCTTAACATTTTAGGACCAACATTCTTTTGTGTTGCTGGCGCAGTGTAGCCATATTGCGGATTTTCACAAATGTCGCCAACACTAGATTCTATCCAATCAAAATCTTTAAACTTTGTTCTTAAAATAAACCAAACGCTCGGTAGTATACTTTCACGCCAAATATTGCTTCTATTCCCTTGTTTCTTTACTTCGTTTGATTTCTCTTCAATCTCCTTAATCTTTTTAATAATTCGCTTTTGTTCGGGAAGAGGTGGGAGCGGGATTTCAATCTCTTGCAGTCTTTCAAAACTCAAAGAGGAACGAACAGAACCCTTGCCCCCTTGTCTGATATGAAAAAGACCAACATCACTTTTGAGATATTTCCAAAGATATTCCGGATCTAAGTCATTGGCGCAATAAAAAACGACATAAGCAGGACTAACAATTCCGACATATTCACTTCCGGCATAGGCCAGTGAGCCAACATTTATACGATATGGATTATATGCGAAATACTTATCTTTAATAATTTTGTAATTACTAACATTTTCGCTCGTTCTTTTTTCAGAATTTATAAATCCTTGATCGTTAGTCACGCTCAAAACTTGAATCCCATTTAATTTTTCAGAGCTATATTGCTCTTTGGATTCAATAATGTGTTCACCTAGTTTTTTTAATGGCCATTTGCTCATAATGCTATTTGATTAAACCTTTGATTTCCAAGAGCAAGGTCGTGATTGTTTTTTCTGATTCTTCAATTTTGGCAATCAATTCTTCCGGCGGAAGGTGCTCAAACTCCGCTTTTTTGTTCGGATTTTTGACATCAAGGTTGTAATTGTTTTTGATAATTTCCTCTACCGGCACAATCCACGATTGTTCGGTTAATTCTTTCTTTGCCCATAATTTTTTAGCTTCTTCAAAATATTCGCTCTTGATTGGCTTGGACTTGGAGAAATTCTTTAGACCTTCCGGCAACGGCATTTCATAGTAAAAAATTTCTTTTGTTGGTCCGGTTTTATCAAAAAAGAGAATGTTTGTTGGAATATTCGTATAGGGCGCAAAAGAACCGTTTGGCAGGCGGACTATGTGATGTAGATTGAATTGCTGGAGCAATTCTTTTTTGGTGTTTACATAACTTTGATCATCAGTTTTGAATAACACGCCTTCGGGAAAAATAATCGCGCACTTTCCGCCGTCTTTCAGACTTCGCAAACAATGTTGCAAAAATAAAATCTCGGTTTGGGCAGAAGGATATGGAAAATTTGATTCAATACCTCGCACCGTTCCGGAAAATGGCGGATTGGTAAGAATAATGTCATATTTTTCAGTAAGATTGAAAAGGTTGATTGAAAGCGTGTTCATTTTGCGAATATTTGGCGTAGCAATTCCGTTGAGCATCATATTCATCGTTCCCAAAATAAACGGCAAAGATTTCAATTCTTTTCCGTAAAATGATTCTTTTTGTAAAAAATCTTTGTCTTTTGTGTTTTTTTCTTGCGGGCGCATAAAATGATATGCCTCGGTCAAGAATCCCGAAGGTCCATTGCAAGGGTCATAAATAGTTTGACCGATTTTTGGAGCGACCATTTCCGTCATAAAGCGAGCAATCACGCGCGGGGTGTGAAATTCAGCAAGTGGTTTAATGTCTGACGACTTCATGCGAGCAAAAAGACCTTCATAAATACTGGAAACCGCAAACGAATCCTCGTCGCCAAAAAAATCCACACTAGCCAACACATCCACAACTTCACGAAGCAAATAGCCGTCTTCCATTCGATTTTGGGTATTGTTGAAAATTTCTGCGATGATTTCTTTTGTGCGGTTGCCGGAAAGAGTACGAAGATATGGAAAAAGTTTTGTTTGCACAAATTCCAAAAGATCTGGCCCAGTGATATAAGAATCCTTACCAGTCCACACACTCCAGCGATATTCATTATCAATATTACGATTGTAGGTTTTGCCTTCAAATGTCGCCTTGGCTTCGTATTCGTTTTCTATTTCCTCATATACTTTCAAAAACAAAAGCCACGAAAATTGTTCAACATACTGCAAAGCACCTGTTGTCCCAGGGTCTTGGCGCATTTTATTGCATGTACTCCACAATTTGTTTGATATTGAATCGTTTGCCATAATTATTTCTCTTTAATTTGCATAAATTTTTTCCTGCAAGCGGTCTACATTTTGGCGAAGTGCTTGCGGATTGCCGAAGGTTTTTTGCGAATACATAAAGCCGGGCATTGGATATACATCAAAAACATTGGCTTTTGTAATTTCCGTTACTCCGTTTTCTTGATATTTCAAAAGCAACCCATTAACAATTTTTTGCTGTTCGTCATTAAGACTTTTCAAAAATTCTTGCTCGCGGTTTAAGACGGCGTCAGTTCTTTCCTTTCGTGAGTGCAGATTTTCGCCAAATCCAAGATTCGCCAAAAGATCGTATTCATCGGCTTCGGTATTATTGGTGATTTTTGCAAGCATACGGATATGGATACCTTGATTTTCCAATTCAGTAATAAGCTCATCTCTGGATTCTTGTTTGATCCATTGTGTTTTCAATTCATCGGTATTTTTAACAACTTTTCCAATTTCCTCCTTGGAATAAGCGACATATTCTTTAAGCGTTAGTCTTTTGCCTAAAATATCAACTTCAAACATCATTTCATCCTCAATAAAAACGGTGAGTCCGTGAACTTTTATTGGCGGAACCGGCTTTTTCTGGGCAACAAGCTCGATTTGAATTTGTTCTTTGTCGCTTGTTTGGGTTTCAATGGTAATTTCCCTGTGCTTGAAGCCGTTTGCTGCTACATAGAGTTTTATTTTTCCTTCCGGAATATTGGAAAAGCTAAATTCACCGCTTGCGTTTGTTCTTGTTTGAGTTTGTTCATTTGGCGACAACTGAATTGTCATCAAAGCATTTTCAACAGGAGCGAGCGAATCTTCTTCAACAACGATTCCATTAAGAAAATTGATTTTAGGCGTGTCTGGTTTGATTTCGGGCTTACCTTCAATCCATTCATCAATCAATCTTGTGGCATTAGTATAATCAATTACCCGATACCAAAATTTCCCTTTTTCTTTTGAAATACGACTACCTCGCCCCATAATCTGTTTGAAAACTATTGGCGAGCGTATCGGCTTCATAAAAACAATATTTTGAACTGTGGGCGCGTCAAAACCAGTGGAAAGTAAATCAACAGTAGTAGCAACAACTGGAACATTTTGCGCTTGATCTTGAAAAGTTTTTAGAAGCGCCAATGAGTCAGTTTCTTCTGAGACAATCCGGATTGCATAATTTGGAAAGCCAAGGTAAGCAAAATGATTTTGCAAATGTTTTGCAACTTCGCCGGCATGCTCCATGGTTACGCAAAAAACAATTGTTTTTTGCATTTCGCCATAAGTTTTAATCAGTCCGGCAAGATGTTCACACATTTTCTCGGTTCTATCTGGCAGAATAATACCTTTTTCAAACTGTTCCATTTTGTAAAAATCATTTGGTTCAGCTTCGTCCGGCACTTCAACTCTTGCACCTTTCTTAACGGCATCTTCAATATTTACTCCGTCTTTATCAATATTAAGTTTTACTTTGTGAAGCAAAAAGTTTGCAAGAAAACCATCGTCAATTCCTTGTGCCATACTATAATCGTAAACAGCCTGATTATCCTTCTTTGGATCACCGAAATATTTGTAGGTGTTTATATTTTCATCTTGTTTCGGTGTTGCGGTCATTCCAAGCTGAATTGCTGTTGAAAAATGCTTTAGGATTTCGTTCCAAGTACTAAATCCGCTTCTGTGACACTCATCAATCACAATTAAATCGAAAAAATCTTTGGGATACTGCTCAAAAATTCTTTTCCCGTCTTTTTCGCTCCACATTGCCTGATAAATACTAAAATAAATGTCGCGAGCCGTTGGAGCTTGCCCCTCTTCAATATATCCACGCGCATTTCCAAATGGTTCAAAAGTATTGAAAGCCTGATCTCGTAAAACATTTCTGTCTGCAAGAAATAAAACACGGCGGATTTTTTTTGCCTGTTTTAATTTCCAAGCGATTTGAAAGGCTATGTTTGTTTTGCCCGTCCCAGTGGCGAGGTTGAGTAAAATTCTTTTTTGGCCTTTGGAAATTGCTTCAATTGCACGACGAATAGCGACTTGCTGATAATAGCGAGGATTGGTATTGAAAGTTTGTTTATTATAAGCGGTAGCAAGTGGTAAAACTTCTGCTTCTGATAATGCTTTCGCTTTCAAATATCTTTGATATAGTTCGTCTTGTGTTGGAAAAGTTTCAATTGTTTTTTGTGTGTTGTTTGTAAAATCAAATTCTTCAATTTCGTGTCCATTGGTAGAATACGCAAAAAGAATATCCAATCGTTCGGCGTATTCTTTAACTTGTTGCATGCCGGAAACGGCGGGCTTTCCCTCTTCCTTTGCTTCAATGACTGCAAGAGGCAGAGCTTCATTGAAATATAAAATGTAATCGGCTTTTTTGGGTTCTTTTCGTTTTGATTCATCGCCAACGAGAAAAATCTTTCCGTCAGTAAAATAATATTCACGAGTAATAAAATTTTCAGTCCAGCCGGACTGTTTAATTTTTGGATCGATTATTTTTGCCCTTGTATCTGCTTCGTTGTATGACATATTTTTATTTAAACAATTCTGCCGTCGGCACACCGAGGGCTTTGGCTAGTTTTTCTAATGTGTCCACGGTTGGATTGGGGCTTTCGCCTGTTTCTATCTTCACTACCGTATTTAACGCCAAATCAGCGTCTTTTGAGAGGCGATCTTGCGAGATTCCTTTTTTGATTCGCAACTTGCGAATATTTTCGCTTACTGAATTTGCCATATTGTTTTGACTTTGATAAACTATTATAATACACTACTTATATTGAGTGTATATCAACTTGCATAATACAATGGTATCAAAAATATTAAAATTTGGCAAACAAAAAGGGAGTTCCACTTTGTCGCCTGCGCACGGGTTGGGTGGGGCAAAGGCGACTATTCTTTCGTTTCTTCTTTCGGTCCCGCCGTCCGCTCGCAAAAAATTCTGGCCGTCCAATCAGGCGGGCGAAAAGGAAGGGGGTTGGGGGGAAGGAATTTTCGCCCGCCTGTTCTGCGCCGTAGGCGCAGTGGGGTGGGAAGCGTTTCCGCCGTCTTGGTATCAAGACATCAAAGCAAAACAATTTTCAATTCCTTTTAAAAGAAAAATGGTCGCGCGAAAAATTAAAGAATTGAAAAGAAAATTGTTTTGCTTTGCTCGCCGAGTTTCGGCGGGCGGAAACGCTGGGGCGGGGTTTCAAATCATTCGAGCGATTTTCGCTCGAAAAAGGTTCGAGCTTCGTTCAGCAATTGCGACCAATTCAGACATTTCAAATTTTCAGGGGAAAGAGTTTGCTCGCTCGCCCCGCCTTCGGCGGGTCTCGCTTCGCAAAAAGCCCTGTATTTCGGAATTAAATCGTAAGGTCGGACAAATTCAAATTCGGTTTTTCGGGAAAGCAAACGGCGGTTCGGAATTGCAAAGCAATTCACAAATGAAATTTGTATTCAATTTTTTCCGTTTTTTGCCAAAGGCAAAAATACAAAGCAAGTTTTTCCTGCCTGACGGCAGGCAGGTAATCCCGCGCTTTTGCGCCGTAGGCGCAATGGCCAAAGGCGACTTTATAAATTAAGGAGCAAACATTATGAAAACAAAATTTTTTCTCTACGCTCGCAAATCTACCGAGGACGAAGAAAGACAAGTGATGAGTATTGAAGCACAATTAGCGGAGTTGGCGGAATTTGCCAAGCGAGAAAATATTGAAATAGCAGAAACCGTTATTGAATCAAAAAGTGCAAAGAAACCCGGCCGAGAAATTTTTAACGAGATGATGAGCAAAGTTCACGAAAGCAAAGAGCCAATCGGCTTGATTGCGTGGCACCCGGACAGATTGGCAAGAAATAGCGTTGATGGCGGACAGATTATTTATTCCATAGACATCGGCAAGATCGTTTCTTTGCGCTTCCCTACATTTTGGTTTGAGCCAACTCCGCAAGGATTATTTATGCTTCAAGTTGCCTTTGGCCAATCAAAATACTATTCCGACAATTTGTCGGAAAATGTAAAGCGCGGGATTAGGCAAAAACTCAGGCGGGGCGAATGGCCCGGCCTTGCGCCTTTTGGTTATGTGAATAATCCCAAAACAAGAACCATTGAACCAGAACCGACAAAATCAAGGTGCGTTACCAAAGCGTTTGAGGAATTTTCGCAAGGCCGGCACACTTTGGAAAGTTTGGGCCAACGCCTGAGTTTTTGGGGCGTGGTGAGCGGAACCGGAAAACCGATCTGTAAAGCGACTCTTCAAAGAATGCTCACTAACAAAGTTTATCTCGGAATAATTGTTCATAACGGCGAAAGTTATGAGGGCGGTTTTCCGGCAATTGTTTCCGGAGCGACTTTTGAAACCGTCCAGAAAGTATTAAAACAGCGAGCAAGACCTCGCAAATCCAAAAAGAGGCACAACTTCCCATTTGTCGGGCTTTTAACCTGTGGTGAGTGCGGCGGAGCCATTACCGCGCAATATGCCCACGGACACGGCGGAACATATCGCTATTATCGTTGCACCAAAAAGCTCGGCAAATGCACACAAAGATATTTGCGCGAGGACTTGCTCGCCAATCAGTTAAAAAATCGGCTTCAAAATGTCGCTCTTTGCGACGACTGGATGGAAAAGATGAAAGCTCAAGTTGATGTTTGGGAAAAGGAAAATGTTTTGTCGTCGCAATCTTTCGCCCAAAATCTTGATGAAAAGATAAAAGAAGCGGAAATAAAACTTGATAAGCTGGTCAACGCTTTTTTGGACGGAAGCATTGAAAAAGAAACTTACCTTGTCAAAAAAGACGAACTCATCAAAACAAAAACAGACCTCAACAAAAGAAAGTCTGATTTTGGGCGAAAGGGAAACAATTGGATTGAACCTTTGCGAAATTGGATAAATACCGCTCACCACGCCGAAAAACTTGCTTTGTCCAATGATTTTTATGAAATAAAATCATTGACGGAAAAAATTGGAACGAACCGCCGTTTGCTTTCCCGAAAAACTGAATTTGAATTTGTCCGCCCCTTTGATTTAATTCCGAAATACAGGGCTTTTTGCGAAGCGAGACCCGCCGAAGGCGGGGCGAGCGAGCAAACTCTTTCCCCTGAAAATTTGAAATGTCTGAATTGGTCGGGCTGCCGGGAGTTGAACCCGGATTGCATGACCCCCAGCCACGCGTAATACCGTTATACCACAGCCCGTATTTCCTAAGAGATTGTATAACAAATATCAGATCCTAGCAATTGCGGCCTAAACAAAACCATCCGCGGTGGCGGACGGTTTTGTTATTTGGTCTTCGCGAGGGTCTTGATGCAGTCGGTGCACATCTTTACGCGCTTGGTGCCGACTTTTGCCCATTGGAGATTGGGCTTCTTGCGGGTTTTACCCGTTGGATTGTAGTGGCCGCGCAAAAGGACACGGCTGGTAACCATGCGGGAACCTTTATGACAATTGGGGCATTTGACGGCCATTGCTTGGACATAGTACACGAAAACTGATATTTTGGCAATACCCAGTGGTAATATGTACACACATATGGCGGGTTCCCCTAGACTGGGGGAATGTGCATA
>ERZ1292625.1098-Hain-H41-01um-R1-1098-length-35271-cov-10_pt1 | contig 28231 bp, 29 predicted proteins | sample MGYA00564400_ERZ1292625 | MGnify/ENA primary metagenome ERZ1292625 (study PRJEB36523, sample SAMEA6512639) | groundwater metagenome | collected 2019-01-08 | study: AquaDiva: Metagenomics assemblies of 32 groundwater samples | reverse complement strand
GTCTGCTATCCTTTCCCTGGGCCGCCCCTTCCCAGGAGCGCGGTCCACCAATCTAATGAGCCGACTGAGAGATTTCGTGGAAGGCGCGGGAAGCGTGGCCGCCGCGCAAGAATCCATCCTGAATGCGATGGAGAACATCTTCAACCCCGAAGCCTACGCCCAGCTCGAAGCGGCCATCCTCGCCCCGGGCCTAGACGGATGGGAAGGCCGGGCCCTCCACCTAATCAAGTCCGCGGTCGGAGAGAACTTCGCTTCGCTCCAAGCCGATGTTTCCTCCATCAATGCCCGCTACAAAGCCTCAGTCCCACATCCAGGACAGGCACAGGAATACTGGGTGGATGAGCACAAGAAGCCCCACCTGCGGATATACTGGTGCCTTCGATGCGGATACCGCGTGACCAGCATGAGCTTGAGCGGGATCTGCTGCCACGGGCAGCCTGAGTGTCCCCGCTGCCACCACCAGGTCCATGAGGACAACTGCCGGCGCAGGCAGGCCAGCGCCCCGGGGGCCCCATGAGCGCCTTTCCCATGGCCCCGCGAAAGCCCACCTGGACCACCCCCATTCTCACCGAGCTGACCCCCGACCAATGGATGGGCTTCTCCCGGGGGGATGATGAATCAGAGCTCCAGGTATTCGAGGCCGCCATGACCCAAGAGCTCATGGCTCGGGGAATCCCCTTCATCTTCATCCAGCCCAGAGACCCAGGCCATAAAGAAGCCAAGCGCAATGCCATCAAGCTCCTGATCCACCAACATGAACAGGGAGTACCCAGGCGGCCATGAGGAAGCCCCAGCGCAGGAGGCTGACCAAGAAGCAGAAGCGACTGGTTAAGGCCATGGTCCTCGATCCGAATGCGACCCTCGACGAGCTGGGCCAATCTTCTGACTACCACGACAAGGCTAACGTGTCCAGGGCGCTAAAGGCTCCTGCGGTAGTGGATGCCCTAGCCAAGTGCCGAGAGCTGATGGACCAGCGGGAGAAGCTCACCCTAGGAGCCCTGCTGACGCACCTGGAGGATGGTCTTGAGGCGACCGACATCAGATCGCTGAAGGTGGAGGGGGAGAAGTTCAAGGTCAGCGCCGAGGTCAAGGACTTCCCCACGCGCCACAAGTACCTGACCAGCGCCTTTAAGCTGCGGGGATTAGAGAAGCCCGAGCAGGATGCTTCCCCATCCGGGCCCGTCAACATCGCCATCATCCTGGCTGGCGGGGGCTCTGAGGCTGAGAAGACCGCCCTGGCTGATGCCTTGCTGGCCGCGCGCCTGGCCCGCGGTCTACATCCGCTCGAGAACAGGAATCTGACGCCCGATGAGGCAGCCTCCTACCGGAGATCGCCATGACCTGCGCCTGCAAGCCAAAGCCAGTCTACAAATGCGGCAAGATGACGCTCCCCAGCACCTATTCCAAGCCCCATCCCTGCGAAAAAGAGGTATCATCGCCAGGCCAGACATGCGCTCACCATCCCGAGATTCGCAAACGCCGGTGCCATAGGAGGTCCTGATGCTGACCGCCACACAGATCGCCGCCAAGCGCCATGAGCGCACCATGGCCAGCCGCATCAAGCGCCTGAACAGAGCTCAGCGCCGGCAGGATTCCATGCGGGAGGGCCGCAACCGCGCCTCATGGCTGGCCGAGCAGGGCAAATTGCAGCAGGACGCTGCAAAAGCGCTTGAACGCCGCCACCAGCAGGCCCTAGAATCGCGCAGGACGAATCGGGCCATGTCCAACCATACCCCCAAAGGCGTCATCGGACGCATTAAAGCGTTCTTTCGGAGGACGCCCTGAAGACGCTCCGGGTCTGGGTAACGGGTAAGCCGAGCGAACAGGGCTATCTTGCTTCCGTTGCGATGGACCTGGAAACCGATGAAGGCATAGCCCTACAGATCCGCGGAATGCGCCTCATCAACACCGCGAATAGCGGCATCAGCCTGGTCATGCCCAACATCAAAGACTCCAAAGGCAAGTGGCAGGCCGTGGTCAGCCTCCAGAACAGCCTGACCAGCAAGCTCCTGAGGGACGCAGCCCTGTCCGAGTGGCACCGCCTCAATCCAAACTACGAGCTGCGCGACATCTTCGACCCTCTGTGAATAGGATACTCATCTTCATCATGGCTGCGCTGACCGCGATGGTCTGGCTTTTCATCCTGATGTCGATATGACCAACGCCGAGCTCATAGCCAGAGGCATCGACCTGAGATGGCTCATCGAAACGAGCTTTTCGTTGGTCAACAAAGACAGCCAGCGCGTCCCCTTCAAGTTCAACAAGGCCCAGGACCACTACTGGGGCAGGATCAGCGCCCGCGACATCATCCTGAAGGCTCGAAAGGAAGGCTTCAGCACCATCCGCCTAGCCCGCATGGCCGCCAAGTGTATGACGATGCGGAACCGGCATTGCGTTGTGGTGTCCCATGAGGAGAAGTCCACGGCCCGCCTCCTGGAGCGCGCCGTCTACCTGCTGGACAATTCCCTGTTCAAGGTCAACTACAAGGTCACGGGCAACAGCATCGCCTTTCCTGACATGGAGAGCAAGATTTGGATCGGCACGGCGGGAGCCAAAGCCTTCGGCCGCGGCGACGACATCACCGACTATCACCTGTCCGAGTACGCCTTTTGGACCAATCCCGGCCTAATCGTCGGCATCGAGGAAGCCTGTATGAACGACGCCGAGGGCTGCATCGAGTCCACGGCCAACGGCTGGGGCACTCCCTACCACAAGATTTGGCAAGCCGCCGAGCGCAAGGAAGGCTTCAAGGCCGCCGATCAGCTGGGTCCGAAGTTCTACAAGCCCCACTTCTACGGCTGGTTCTGGGACAGCAACTACCAGGTACAGGCCCCGCGGCCATTGGATGAGCTGAACGAGTACGAGCGCTGGATGGTCAGCACCTACAAGCTGACCCATCCCCAGCTCCTGTGGCGACGCCTGAAGATCGAGTCCATGCCCGACCCGGCCAAGTTCGAGCAGGAATACCCGGCCACCCCCGAGGAGGCCTTCCTGGTCGCCGGCGCGATGGTCTTCAGCCCCCAGGCCGTCAGGCAGCAGGAGGCCCAGGCCCGTCCTATCCTGTGGCAGGGCGAGGTTCGGGACAAGGGAGGCAAGATCGTTCTCGAGCCCACCAAGACCGACCCTGTCACCAACATCAACCCTGGGCACCTGAGAGTATGGCTCCCGGCGCGCAAGGGCCAGCACTACATCATCACCGGGGATGTCGCCTCGGGCATCGAGAGCCCCCCGGATGAGGAGATCGACGAAACGGGATGCTTCAGCGCCTGGGACATCTACGACGCCTCCAGCTGGGAGCAGGTCGCTCAGTGGCATGGACTGATAGAGCCTGATGCCTTCGGAGAGATCGGAGTAATGCTGGGGATGCTCTACAACGAGGCCCTGCTGGCCCCTGAGGTCAACAACCACGGATTGGTCACTTGCAAGACCATCGAGGGCATGGGCTATCGCCACTTGTACGAGCGCGAGGAGAACAAGGGCGGCACCACGCTGGGCTTCTACACCATGCCCGGCGCCACCGGGACCAGGGCCAGGATGATTAACTCTCTCAGGGCCACCCTGCGCGACATGACCATCAAGATCAACTCGCCTACCACCTTCAGCGAGCTCCGGTCCTTCGTCAAGAAGGCCAACGGCAAGATGGGCCCGCAGCCCTCCTGCTTCAGCGATACGGTCATCACTGCTTGCATCGCCTCCGTCCTTCTAGAGGACTGCGTCAACATCCCTGAGAAAAAGTCGGAAGGCGGCCGCCAGCGATTGAGTATAATGAACAGGGCGACCCCGGGAGGGCTCCAGTCGCCCCGACGCGGAGGATATGGATGAGCAAAGGCAAACGCCGCGAGCGCGAGGAGGAGAAGCGTGAGCGGACCAAGGTGGATTTGAAGGAGCATAAGAGCCTGAGCAAATACCAGCGCAAGAAGCTGGAGCAGCAGGGCATCATCCTGTTTCCTGAGAGGCAAGCATGAAAGGCTACAACCCCGGCGCCGTCATCCCCAAGCGCAACCTGCGCGATGTGAAGCCGATGCGTTTCAGCCTCATCGTCAGGCTCCACCCCGAGAAGGAGGAGTCCGAGTACATCGTCACTCCCGATTCCGTGAAGAAGCACCGCGACTCCACCCGCGGCTGGATCGGGACCATTATGGCTGTGGGCGCGTCCATCCCCAAGATGAAGAAGCTGTTCGGCGTCATCAAGCCCGGAGTCGTATGCCTGTTCGATGAGAGCGTCAGCATCGACGACCCCAACAGGTGTTTCGATTGGGAGGACCAGCGCTATGTGATCTTCGATGTCGAGACCGTCATGGGGATTTTCACCACGCGACATGGCAAGCATGGTGCGAAAGTCCAGATGCTGGGCGACCGCGTCCTTGTCCGCAAGCCGAAGCAGGACGATTTCAAGGTCACGAAGTCCAAACTGTGGGTTCCGCTCGGCAACGAGAAGCAGGAAGTGGGCGGCGTCGTGGTCGAGGCTGGCCCCGGCGTCTACTCGCACGAGCGAGAGAAGTACCTTCCCATGGAGTTCAAGGCTGGCGATTTCGTATTGTTCCCGAAGTACGGCTACACCGACATCAAGATTGACGGCATCGACTACGCCGTCATCAGGCAGGACAAGGTCCTGGCCATCGTTGAGGGAGAGGCCGAGCGCCTTCAATTCGCGTAAGGAGAAACCATGGAGAACAACATCGGGAAGGAAGCTCCGCGCACCATCAGCGTCAAGCTGAACATCGAGACCATGACCGACACCGTCATCAAGCACGAGAACGGGAGCCTGCTGCTGGTCGCGCTGCCGCTTTCCGTCCCCAAGCTGGTCGGCCTCGGGTTCCTATGGTCCGTGCTGAACAACATGACGACCTTCTACCAGCACGCCGAGGCACAGATGGATTCCAGGAATGGCAGACTCGTCAAGGCCGGGATCAGCGAAGCGATGGCATTGGGCAAGAAGCTCTTGCCGGGAGTCTGAACATGTCCAAGAAAATCAAGCTCGTTCCGCGCAAGAAGAAGCCGAGCGAGAAGCACATGAGGGCCGAAGGGAGGGCGCTCGGGAAGCAAGCAGACTCCTCGCTCTCATCTATCGCCAAGGCTGGCGTCAAGAAGATCGTGAAGGACGCGAAAATCGCAGAGAAGGATGCGGCCGTGGAATGGGAGAAGGCCGACGCCGAGCTGAAGAAGGGGCTTAAGCGACTTGCTGGTCGCGCGGACAATTCTCTTGCCATCCCTGTCGAGAGCCAGCTGCCCGGCATTGCGCGAAACCCCAAGCCGCCGAAGGTCCATGTCCCTCTCGCCGCTGACGGGGCCATTGTGTCTTTGGAAATCATCAGCTATCATTTCCTGAAGCTGATGGAGCGCATGGCCGCCGAGCAGGGCGGGACGAGCGCGCAGGCCCTACAGGACCTGAAGGCCGATATCGCCAAGAGGAAGATGCCATGATAACCTCCCCCGAGCCGCGAGAGCTGGACGCTCAAACAATCAAGGTCGCCAGCGGTACGGGCAACAAGGTTGTCAATATGACCGGGTATCTCGATGCCCTCATCGTCGACACCCCGGCTGGGGAGTCGTTCAAGTTTTCCATCAAGGGCCGGCAGGGGGTGGAATACTACCTCGCACCATCGGCCTACATCGGAGATTCGACCATCTTATTTTCGCCGGCGCTTCCGATGACTGGCAAGATGACCATCACGATTCTGAACGCTTCCGCGGATGGAAACTTTTCCGTCATCCCGGTTGGGAACATCAAATGAAAAACAGGACCATCTACCGCTCCGACGGGACTGTCGTGACAGCGACGGCCGCGCAAGCTACCGTCGTCCGCGTTTCCGTGAAAAAGAGCTTCTTTGCCCGGATGTTGGAAGCCCTATTCGGCTGCTTCTGCGTTTTGTTGATAACCGTGAGCGTCAGGGCGACCTCCCAGACCGTCTATGGTGATAGCAGCAACGCACTTCAGACGGTAGGCTCCGACTTTGCAGTGGCCCCATCGAGCGGCATCATGATAGGCGGCATTGATGACAACGGAAAGTTCGCGCCCATCAGCGTTGATCGTCACCATGGATACACCAATCTCCATGTTGCCTCTCTTGGATTTGAAGCTGACCGAGCGGCCGAAGGGTACATGTTCAACATTTCAAAGACCCAGACTCTTGCTACCCCTGGGGCGAATTATAATTTACTGTTGATCGTGAACCTGTCGACGAATACGCTATCAATCTATCCATGGCGAATTGTTTTCGATGTTGATGTCGCCACGGCCCAGGTCAGCTACAAGATATACAAAGACCCCGTCGTTACATCGAGCGGAACATATGCCGATTCGTTGAACATGTATTTCGGAGGCGTGGCCGCGAGCACATCGGCTGTTGCGCAGATTTATACGGGCCCGAGCGTTTCGTCTGTCGGCACTCAGTTCGATGCTTTTTCGGCAAGCGGGGCTGAATCTCTGATCGTGGAAAGGAAGTTTGAGATGGTGATTGGACCCGGTTCGACCGTATTGATGAGAGCGAATCCCAACGTTGCGTCACAGATCACGACGACCTACAAATGGGTTGAGGCTGAATAGGGGTTGACGGGTAAGCACCGGTCGGCTACAATAGGTCTACGCATCGAGAGCTGGACAACGAAGCACGGAGGCTCTCATGCCCATGTACAACAACGAAGCCCGCAACGAGCGCACCTGCCACAAAGAAGGCGGCTCGAAAGGCAAGCAGGGCGGCCACGGAACGGGCAAAGAGAAGTGCTCGGCCGAAGGCGGCAAGTCGGGCTCTCCCTCTTTCCAGCCCGCGGCCCAGGTCATCGGAGCCCCGATCACCGGCGAGATGGAAGTCCCCGGCACCAGCATCATGAAGGGCGCTTCCACGGTCCAGTTCGAAGGCGCGAAGAAGGGCAATCCCGGCAAGCCCATGGGCGGCGCGGGTGGCCTGCGCAAGCCGAAGGACGCTGAGGACGCCGGGCGCTAAAGCAGCGTGGACATCACCCTCGCAAAACCGCCCCTCAAAATCCAGGGCGACCAAGAGAAGCAGGAGAAGGCGCTGCGCATCCGCGCCTACACCCTGTCCGATGAGGAATTGGACGCCCTCGAGATCAAGCTGAAAGGCTGGGTCGAGTCCTGGGAGCGCAACACCGGCCCCTTGCGTCGGCGCCTGATCGAGGCCAACGACCATCTGGAAGGCGTTTCTGAGGATGTCGACTTCCCCTGGCCGGGGGCCTCCAAGGTCACCATCGGCCTAGCCGCGGGCATGGCGCGCACCCTGCGGGCTGTCTTTGACAGGGCAGTATTTCCCGACAATCGCCCTTTCGCGGCCGAAGCCCTAGGCGATGTGAAGACCGAGGAGCGCAACAAGCTGGAGATCGGGGTCAACTGGCTGTCCCGCAAGCACAACAACCTGGTCGAGTCCATGAGGAACAGCCCGGTCGCCGTTTTCCGCGACGGAACCGTGCCGATCATGGGCGAGTGGGAGCGCCGCATCGAGAAGGTCTGCGAAACGAAGGTCTACAACAACTACCAGGACTTCCAGACCGACTATCCCACCCCCGAGGACGCTGGGGTAGACGAGAAGAAGTACGCCAAGATCATCAGGCACCTGTCGCAAATGGACAATTTCGTCAGCGTCGAGTGGCTGCGCGACTCTGTCCTGAAGGATGCTCCCAAGTTCACCGCCTTCCCACTGGCCCGGCTCATCTGGTATCCCGTCTTCAACATCGAACACCTGAACGACGCCCGCATCTACGGCCGCCTCTACTACGAGTCCGAGCAGGACATCAAGCAGAAGATCAAGCGCAAGATTTACGATGAGAAGCGGGCCACCGAGAGCCTGGCCGCGGCCAACGGCGTCAAGATGGGTGCCGACGCCTGGGGCTCCGCAAGAGATTCCATCGAAGGCCTGGCCGGCGACGACGACACCACTAAGTTCGTGCGCGTGGCCAAGCTGGTCCTGTGCGATGACCTGGACGGCGACGACATCCCTGAGCGCTACCTGGTTACGCTGGACATCGACAATTTCAAGATTCTGCGGATGGAGCGGTACAAGCTCCGCGGGAACATCTCCAACATTGTCCTGTTTGGATTCGTTCGCCGCGACCAGCGCCTTCTACGGACCTCGCTGCTGCTGGATGGGATAGACCAATTCCGCATGGTCGACAACATCCACCGCCACCGCAACAATGTCCGCGCCATCACCGATTGCCCGGCCTTCCTGGTTCCAGACTCCATCAAGGATCAGGTCGACTTCGGCGGCGGCTCCTCCGTTTTTAAGCCTGGTGTCACCTGGTACCTGACCGACCGCTACATGAAGGAGGACATGGCTCCTCGCCAAATGCTCATCCAGTCGCTTTCCAAGACCAGTGAGAGTCTGGACGAGGAGCAGAGCCTTGTCCGCTACCTGGAGTTCCGCCTGGGACCATCCCAGGGCCTCTCCGGGCAGGAATCCACCATCGACCCCAACGCGCCGGCGACAAAGACCCTGGCCCAGCTCAAACAAGCCACCCTGCGCATTGACGACATGATCCGAGAGTGGAAGACCAGTGTGCCCGAGGCCATCGACTTGATGCTGGCTCTCTACCATTGTTACGGTTCCGACAAGTATAAGGTCGGCGTCCCGGACGATCAGACGGGCGACATCGGCAAGTTCGACGAGATCACGCGGGAGCTTTTCTCAATCGGGGATGCGAAGTTTATGCTGCGCCACAACGAGATCAGCCTTTCGCCCGAGTTCGAGATGGAGAAGGTCATGGGCATCGCCGCCATCGCGGCACAGAATCCGATTGTTCTCCAGGCCAAGCCCGCGGTCCTGCTCGAAACCTGGAATGACCTGGTCCTTGCCTCCCGCATCAGCGACCCCAAGCGCTTCCTCATTCCGGTCCCGCCTCCTCCCGAGGAACAAGCTGGACCTGGCGACGGTCTTATGGGTATACTCAAGGGCAACAACAACAACGCCATGATGGGACGCGCTCCCGGAGAGGCGACTGTGAATCAAGAGGGCGCGGCCGCGATGGCGCGCTTCATGGGAGGTCCCGGTGGGTCAAGCCAGGGTAGATGACGCGGGAGTTGTCGCGCGCAAGAAGAAGATCGACGCATGGGAGCAGCAGATCGCGGTTTGGTCCGCGACATCCGAAAACACCGTCGGGATGAACAAGCTGCGCGAAGCGACGAAGCTTGGCATCGACCAGACGAAGCGTGAGATCGAGGACCGCATTAAAACCCTTTCCTTCGCCACCGAGTCCGACCGGCTTGACCTTGCGAAACTTCGCGGAAAGCTTGACGGATTGGAATCCGTATACTACGATATTGCGGACGCCTCAAAGAAAATCGAAGGAGCCCGCACCATCATCGCAAAGCTGGTTGACGAAATAAAGCGCGCGAAGAAAGGCGAGCTGATCGAAACGAGGGCCTAAAAAAATGGCGAAGAAAGACCTGAGCAAGATGTCCCCCGAGGAGCTGCGTGAGGCCCTAAAGGCCGAGCAGGACCGCTCCGATGCCCTCCAGAAGGAAAAGGAGAAGCGGGACGATGAGCGCGAGAGCGAGCGCAAAGAGGCCGCTGAGCGAGATCGCCGCGCTCGCGCCGACGCCGATGCCGCCAAGTCTTCCGCGCCGACCGAGGAACAGTGGACCAAGCTCGAGAGCGAGTACGGGATGACGCGGGATGAAATCCAGAACCAGTGGAAGCTCATCCAGCGCACCACGGCCCCTTTGGTCGCTGAGCTCAACACCTACAAGACCCGCGATGCCGCCAATGAGGCTGTGCGCCTGGCTAAGGAAGGGCTGAAGGTCGAGGATCCCCAGTTCCCCAAGTTCGAGCGCTTCGTGGATGAGTACCTGAACGATCTGTCGATCTCTGACAAGGCTGACCCCGAGAAGCTGAAGCGCCACATGGACCGCGCCGTCCACTTCGCCCGCGGCAAGGCCCGCTCCACCGACAAGTCCTATCGGGATGAGGATCACGACTCGACCCGCGACTCCGGGGCGACCCAAGAGGAAAAGGACAACGCCGCCAGCGGCTTCGGTGAGTTCGCCATCGCCGGAATGCCCCTGACCATCACCAACGAGAAGCTGGTCCCTGACGATTTCCGCAAGCGCCACGCCCATCCCGAGCAGAAGGAAGGCGTCCGCATGAACGAGCGCGCCCGCTGGAATGAAGGCGTTCCCAAGAAGCCCCGTTAAGTCGCCGTAGGCGTTCACTGAGCCGTCCCCCTGAGCTGGACCAAGACGCAAGGAGGATGTGCTTTGTTCGAACGCAGCACCGACTTCTTCCCGCCCATGTTCCCGACCCCTACCAGGGGTAACGGGCTTCTGCGCTCGAACAATCTGCGCAATCCGCGCAATCCCTCCATCACCGAGTCCTCCCCCCGCCGCAAGGTGTCCTGCAAAATCTGCGGCTTTCTCTGCGATCTCTCCCGCCAGGCGCCCTCCGGTGGCTCACTGGACGGCGACGGGGCCTTTTCAGGCGTCACTGTCGCTTCGGATACCAGCGCAGGCTATTCAGGGGAAGGAAACCTTCAGGTCGGGGCCGGATGCCCCCTGTGCGGTTCGCGCAACTTTGCCGCATCCAGAGCAGGCAATTTGAAGCAGGGGGAATAAAAGCATGAAGATCATCAGCCCGGCGTCCAGCAAGAGCCGCATCGTCAAGGTCGCTCTCGACGGCGCGGGTTCCGACATCGTCAAAGGCGCGCTGCTCACCCAGGGCCTCACCGCCGCGTCCAACATGGGCGCGTTCATCATCTCCGGGGCGGCCGCGGCCAATGCGTTTGGTATCCTCCTCCAGCTCCATGATTTCAGCGTCGTGGGTGACTCGACCATCGAAGACGGCCTTCTGCGCGTCATGGCCGAAGTCGAGATGCTGGCCCCCGGCGATCTCGTCGCGGTCGAGTACGACACCGCCGACACCGTGGCCCTGGCGACGGGCGGGGCTTCCTCGGGCATCATCACCGGCTCCGATGAGGAGACCGGTTGCTGGCACTACACCGTGACCGGCACCGGCATCGGCAACCTGGCCTACATCAAGTCCTACGCGACCGACACGGCGACCTACAAATCCGCGCTGGCCACGGCCAACGCCGATGCAGACACGGTCATCCGCATTCTGGCTCCCGGCCGCATCCTTGCAAAGCTCAACACGAACCGGGACAAGCTCGGCACGGATGCCGCAAACGGGACTGCGGACTTCTACGTTCTGCGCAACGAGCTGTCGTACCAGGGCCAGGACTGGGTCGAGCTCGACTACACCGTCCACCACGCTCTGAACCTCAACGGCAAGAATGCCAAGTTCCGCGCCATCGGCTTCTTCCGCGACCTCGCCTCGAGCCCCATCGCTTAAAAGGACTGGACGCATCATGAGCCGTACATTTTGACGCAAGGAGAAAAATCATGATCGTAAACCAGTCTGCGTTGCCTTCCATCGTTCAACGGGGCCTCTCAGAGGTCTTTCTGGACCAGCAGCGCCAGTTCGAGTCGATGCTGCCGTCGTTCTTCAAGATGGTCGAAGCGACTCAGGCTTCGGAGACCGACCAGGAGATCGGGGATGTGGGTCAGGTCGCGCCCTTCACCGGCGAGATCGCCTACGACGACTTCGCGGAAGGCTATTCGAAGGCCATCACGGAGACCGAGTACAGCCTGGGTCTGAAGATCCAGCGCCGCCTCCTGCGCAACGACCTGTACGATGTCGTCCGCAACTCCGTGGCCCTGATGTCCGACTCCTTCAACCAGAAGAAGGAGCAGATCGGCGCCAGCGTCTTCAACAACGCCTTCAACACCGTCCACACCGTGGGCGATGGACTGGCGCTGTGCTCGAGCGCGCACACCAGCAAGGTGGGCGGCGCCAACCAGGGCAACGCCGGCTCCACGGCCCTGTCGGCTGCGGCCGTCGAGGCCACGCGCATCCTGATGGTCAAGTTCAAGACCAACCGGGACAACATCCGTCAGGCCCGTCCTTCCCTCCTGCTGGTCCCCACGGACCTCCATGAGAAGGCGTGGGAGATCGTCAACTCCTACGGGAAGATGGACACGGCCCTCAACAACCGCAATTTCCACTTCGGCAAGTGGAACCTCGCGGTCTGGGACAACTTCCTCACCGACACGAACAACTGGTTCATGATCGACGAACGCATCATGAAGATGGTCCTGAAGTACCGCATCTGGGAGCCCGTCCAGTTCTTCCGCTCGGGTGAGTTCGACACCCTCGTCCAGAAGTACGCGGGGTACATGTCGGTCGCGGTTTCGACCGTGGAGTGGAGATTCATTTACGGCCATGAGGTGGCGTAAGTGACCATCGACAACCGCTACTGGGCCGGACTGTTCGACGGCGAAGGGAGTATTCACGTCGCCAAGGACCTGCGCCATATGTATGTGACGCTGACCCAGAAGGAGTTGCCGATTCTGTTCATGCTCAAAAATCAGTTCGGCGGGACTGTAAAGAAGTACGGAAAGCAGACCTGCCACAAGTGGCAAATTGTGGCGGCCGATTCCGTCGAGTTGTTTTTGAAATCCGTGGCCCCTCACTCCATAATCAAAGCGGTGGAAATCCAGGTTACTCTGGAGCTTCTGAAGGGATGGGGGAGGGGCCGCGGATACCAGCCGAAGATGAAGGTTGAGGAGGAAGCGCGTCGTCAAGCACTCCGTGACCGTCTGATGGCTGATCGAGCCGATGACAAGCAAGTCGTTAATCAATGAGAAGGGAGAGAGAAATGGCGATCAAAGCTAAGTCCAAGACGGGCCGGGTCATGCCTGAGGCCGAGCGCGAGCAGCTGATGGACCAGATCGAGCAGGAGAAGGCTTTCCAGGCTTCCCTCGGTCGGGAGTTGCCCGACAACGGCAGCGCCGCTCCGCTTGGTGATGCCGGCAACCTCGGCGTGGACAAGAGCAAGATCGGTAGGCGGGTCGGCAACATGACCCGCGCCATTTCGGAGCAGGAGGCCCCTGATCTGCGCGGGGCGGCCCGCAACGCCGCCATCGCCCGCCACAAGGCCCTGGAAGACTCCCTCCCAGATCGCATCATGACCAGGTTCGATCAGGACCAGTTCCCGCGGCATGGTCACGATTACAGCGTCGCGGTCACTCGCGCCAAGAAGGAGATCGGAGACTTGACCGTTCAGAAGGACATCGCGGAGTACCGGCGCCTGGGCCGTTCCCTTTTCCCGGACAGCCCTGAGAAGGCCAGCGTTGAGAGGCTGCGAAAGCTCCGTTAAGAGAGGATTTTACCATGAAAAAGTACCTCAACCTCGCCGGCCTCATCCTGTGCGCGGCGCTCATCCTGGGCGTTTCCAGCGGTCGCGTCTACGCTCGCCTCACCGGAACGGAGCCCGGCACCGATCAGTGGTGCATGGGTGTCAGCGGCGCGGAAATCTGCGTCGACGCCTCGGGCAACCTCATCCCGACGACCGACAATGACACGACCCTTGGGACCTCGTCCTTGCGCTTCGCCACCGCCTACATCCTGGACATCACCGTCGGGGATGACCTGACGGTGACGGACGACGCCACGGTCACGGACGACCTGACGGTTGGCGGCGACCTTTTCCATACCGCCATCGCCACGGCAACTCTCGCGGACGCCGGCACGATCAGCCTGGCTGGTGCTTGTAACGGTCTGGTCCGCTTGTCGGTTTTGGGCGATGTCACGACCAACACGACCAACACCTTCACGGCGCCGACGGCCGCGAATACCGGTTGCGTCTACTACATCCTGAACACGGGCGGCGGCACCATCACGCTCGACGACAATGCTCTGTTCAATGTTCCCGCCAATGTCGCACTCGGGACCAACGACGGGGCCGTTATCATCCAGGGCAGCGTCAGCCACGTTCTGATCGGCACTTCGGACAACTAGGAGGTAGGCCCATGAAGACCTTGCTGTTGGTCTTTCTGGCTTTCCCCCTTACGGCTCATGCCGCCCCGCGGGACAAGCCGGGCGTCACGAAGATCGCCAGGAACGATGGGAATGCCAGGATACCGTTTGCCATCAACTGCTCCTCGCTTACCTGGACGGTTGTGGGCTCATCCCAGGCCGTGGGTTCGCAGGTGATGGCCAACGAGCAGGCGGCCATCAGGCGGCGCGCCATGACCGTCCAGGCGCTTGCCACAGTCACCTACGCGGTCTGTTTGAGCACCACCAATGCCTCCGGGAATGTCTGTGACGATACCAGGGCCGGTTATGAGATCGGTACGGCATGGGGCTCCGTGTCCATCTACGATGAGGGACTGTGGTACTGCCGGGCCAGGGATGGCGGGCCGATAGTCATCAAGGGGGTCGAGTTCTACGACAACCGCGACGAGGTGAAGTAATGCGCGCGCTACTGGCCGTCCTCCTGCTGCCCGCCATGGCCGGCGCCAGCGATATGTACCAGGCCCCGGTCTCCAGCCCGGGCATCTCGACCGGCGCGGCCACGACCGCAGCGCTCACCGGGAACGGCCAGAGCGGCAACCCCCTGGGCGTCAACTCGTCCTCCGTGCCGGTGTTCAGTGCTGGTCGGAACCTCGTCTTGCCCTATGGATTGTCGGTGGCGACCGTGGCCGTCAGTGACGAAATATTGGTTGGGGGAGCCGCGACCGTAGCTGGATATGGAATCCACATCACGAACAAGAGCATCATCATCTCTGGCACGGGTAACGAGCTTAGGTTCTCGGGGGCGCAAAATGCCCTTATCGGTCACACTGGGGCTTTCTCTACTCAGATTCAGGCAAACGGAGTCGTAGGTCTTACTGTTGAACCAAATAGCCGATTTGTTGGAATTCTGGACGCGACACCAACTCAAACCCTCGATGTGACAGGGACCTACGGCCTCTCGGATATCCAGGTCCTCAGCCTGACGAGTGGGAATTTCGTCGTCGGAAACCCCGCTGGCGGCGGCACCCAGAATGTCTGGATTGCGGCCAACGGGGATTATCGGCTGAAGGTTCAGGGGGACGGAGGGGTGTCTGTCCCTGGGAATATTACGACATCGAGCGTGACACTTTCAGGGGGGTCTTCCGCCCTAAAACTCGACATCGTTGGCGGCGTGTTCAAATCGTCGACGACCACCGCAGACAACATCCTCGTCTATGCGCCGTCTTCCCAGGCGTGGTATTTCTCGTCCGTGCACCAGGACGGGAACCGCGCTTCCCCGGGCATGATTCTGGAAGGCCGTAACGCAGGCGCCTCGATTTCAAGCCAACTCCAACAGGAGGGAGGTTCGGGCGGGTACTGGAACCTTCAGCAGGGCGGCTCCGTGCGCCTCTCCGTCAAAAACTCTAACGGGTGGACACAGTTCGGGAACCTCGCCAACCCACTCGCAAAACTTGAAGTCTTGTCGTCAAACTCTCCGACGGAGTATGTGATCGCGGCGTCTTCTCAGACCGCGACCGTCGCGTCCGTGTGGGGCGTAACTGGCGGCGGCCATGTCGTTTCGTCCGGCACCACGCCATCCGTCGCCTGCAACGCCGGTACGCCTGCCATGGCCGCGGACAGCAACGACATGAGCGGCCAGTTCACCGGGGGCGTGGCCTCGGCCAACTGCACCGTCACTTTCGTCAATGCCTTCACGAAGAAGCCGCGCTGCTGGTGTAACGACGAAACGAACATTCTCGTTATCCAGGCCATCAGCACGACGACCACTCTGAAGTGTACGGCTGCCGTGGCCATCGAAACAGATGTCATCACCTACGGGTGTCAGGCGGCTCCATGAGCATCCTCGGCCGCCTGTTCGGCCACGACACCGACTATAAACGCGACTCCGCGGTCGTGACGGCTCAGGCCATCAAGGACGCGGTCAACGCCTACAACCAATCGTGCGGGCGCGGCGGGGAGGTTACGGCCAGCTTGCTCGACGAGTCCTACCTTGCCATGGAGCCGATTCGCCTTCAGACGCTGGCTTTCAAGAAGATCAACCTCGAGAAGATCGCCTACCACGCGAACAGCGAGGAGTTCCCGGATTGCGACGACTTCGCGCGCATCGCCCACGCGGACCTGCTGCGCGGAACCATCGCGGAGCACCTTCCCTACGCGGTCGCGTTCCTCATCGTCACCTATATCCGGGTCGGCGGCGGCCATCACGCGGCGAACCTGGCCATCGACCACAAGGGCAAGCTCCATCTGTTCGAGCCTCAGAACAACCTCTGGAGCCAGCTGCTCTCCGATGTCGACTACATCACGGGGGTATCCGCGTGAAGCTCCTACTCCTTCTGCTCCTCGCGGCGCCGGCCAACGCCATCACCCTGTCGACCATCAGGAGCGATTGCCGCGTCCTGGTCACGGACGACGGGGCGACCCGCAATCGCTTCTCGAGCGCCCAGCTTCTCCGCTTCATCAACGAGGGGCAGAAGGACCTCGTCCAGTACGCCAAGCCCATCCGCAAGTCCTACAGCTTCGAGTTGGTGTCCGGGACGACCCATTACGCGTTGCCGAGCGACTATCTGACCGTCGTGCGCCTCACGCGCTCCTACCAAGTCCTGCCCGAGGTCTCCATCCAGAACCTCGACAAGAGCCAGCAGTGGCAGACCGTCGCGGGCTTGCCCATCAACTACTACATCAACCACTCGAGCCGCACGGTTGTCGGCTTCTATCCCTTCCCGAACACCACCAGCTCGACGGGGACGATTCGCATGGAGTACACGGCCCAGGCCACGGACCTCTCGGCCGACTCCGACTCCCCGTTCAACACCATCACCGAGCTCCAGCCCTACGGCTACCTGCTCTCGTTCTACTGCGCCTACCGGGCCAGCCTCATCGACGCGAAGATGGGTCAGGCCCAGGCGTATTACGCTGAGTTCAAGCGCGGCTCCGACATGCTGGCCTCCGACGCCTTCAGCCGTCCGAATTACCGGCCCGGAGCCGTTGGCGGCTCTCCGGGTGTTCCGTGAAGGCCCTACTACTCCTCCTGACGCTGGCGGTCCCCTCCTTCGGCCAACAGGCCGAGCAGGTCTTTCCGTTGCCGCTGTTCAAGGACGGACTCTACACGCGCTACTCGGCCAACGCCATCCCCGACGGAGCCATGGCCGAGGCCCTGAATGTCCTCATCGACCAGGATGTGGACGGGGTCGTAGTGGCGCGAAACGGCTACGCGAAGTACAACACCAGCGCCCTCCCCAACACCAAGACGGTACGCGGCCTGTGGTCCTTCGATGCCTCGGACGGCACGAAGTACATGGTCGCCTTCTCCTCCGAGACCTTCTACAAGACGAGCGGCGATGGCACCTGGACGGCCATAACCGGAGCTAATGGCTTCAGCCTGACCAAGGAGTTCGACTGCGTCCAGACCCTAGGGGCCCTCTATTGCGGCAACGGCGATACGGTCTTCTCCTGGAACGGGACGAGCACCTCTACGATCTCCGCAGCCCCTCTCGGGAACCTCCTGGGACGTTTCCGCAACCGCCTCTTGGTCGCCGGCGTGTCAGGCTCAAAGGCAAGGCTCAGGGGCTCCGGGGAGCTTGATACCGCGGACTGGACCCTCCAAGTCCCTGGGGTGTCGACCACGCCCTTCAACATCGCCTTCGGCGGGGCTGATGACGGAGAGGACATCACCTGCCTCATGGGCGCCTTCCAGGATGTCTTCATCGTCGGAAAGAGGAGCAGCCTGTGGGGCCTTTACGGCTTCGGAAGGACCGATTTCCAGGTCCGCGAGCTCTCCCGCGAGGTCGGTTGCATCGAGAACCGGAGCGTCCGGGAGAAGAACAACTGCCTCTACTGGATGAGCTTGCGCGGGATCGAGAAGTTCTGTGGCGCATCCATCGAGCGCATCGGAGATCCGATCCGCAACAACATCGACAGCATCGTCGCGGCGGCGGGTAATGCTAGGAGCGCCACGGATACCACTCAGGCCGATTTCGAGGCCGGCGATCTCACAGCATCTGGGGCCGGCGCGCCGATGAGCTCCAGCATTTTCCCGCACAGCATTGTCCCGAGCACATTTTCACATACAGAAGATTCCTACGATGATGTTGTCTTATGGAGTACTGGGACTGGTGTGGCGATGTATCTTGGCGGAGCCAGTGTTGGGGCGACAAGCAATGAATGGCGTCCCGATGCGACAGCTGGAACGAACGGACAGATATTATCACCGGGTTTTGACAATTTCTTTTCAACGTCCGTTTTTAAGTGCGAGTATCACATTCGCAGATATGTTCAAGGCACTCCAGCCACCATTTCATCCATGTCGGTCCAGTTCAGTTCAGCCATTACGGGTCCGTGGGGATCGGCCGTCGTGTGCGCCTCAACCACAAGCAGTTCAGCATCACCTGTCACTGTTACCGGGAGCGGTCAGGCTGGTGGCAACAACGGACGATATGCCAGATTTAAGCTGGATGTGAATCCAAATGGTGGGGCTACCGCCATGATCTCCTCGTTTACTCTGACATCAGCATCAACAGGATATTTCATCGGCCAATGTCGAAACCCAGGAACGGCCATCACCGCATGGGGCCTTTTGTCTTGCAACACCACCGAGACCGGAGGCGGGAGCATCACGCTGGCTGTGGCGACCGGGACGAGCTGCAACATGGCCACGCGCTCAACGGCCACCTTTACCACCATCCCCAACAACACGGCAATCAGCGTTGCGACCGCGGCCTTCGTGTCCTACAGAGCCTTCTTCGACTTTGATTCCTCGACCGAGGCATCATCGAACAATCTGGCGCTGTTGGATTGCACGATCAACTGGACTGAAGGCTCCGCGCGGCCTCCTGTGGCGTCGCAGGTCTACCAGGACCGCTACTACTTGGCCTACACCAGCAACACGGCCTCGGGTTCACACAATGACCATCTTCTCGTTCTCGACAAGAACGACAAGTGGACGCTGTTCAACAACCATCCCTGCTACTCCATGTCCTTCTACAACCGCAAGCTCTACTGCGGCTCCTCGACTGATGCCGGTCAGGTCTGGCTTCTCGACCAAGGCACCGATGATGACGGGACCGCCATCACGGCACGAATCAGGACGAAGGCGTTCAATTTCGGGATGCCCGAGGCGCGCAAGAAATACCGGAATCTCTACCTCGACTTGGAACCTTCGCCAAGCCAGTCCATCACGCTGACGGGCCGCTACACGCTGGAACGCTCCTCGACGACATATTCGCTTGGGACCGTTGATCTCAACGAAGACCCCGGTTCGATTCTGACCACCAAGTTCCCGTTTCCTCTGGCAAATCCAGTGACGGGTCGATACCTTCAAATCGAGCTGGAATCTTCCGCTTTGAATAGTCCTTGGCGTTTGTTCTCAGGACGGCTATACTATTCACCGATGCCCCCGGAGTGACCATGCCCGAAATCGACCCCCTCGCCAACATCAGCGTGAAGCGCGCGGACCAGGACATCATGAAGGACCTGTCCATCAACTCCGGTTACGGGGGGATGGAAACGGCGGTCAAAGGTCTCGCCAACATCCCCGGGCTGACCGAGACCATCCTGCCGTCCATCAAGGCCCTGCTTATGCCGGGGCCTGATAATCCCGCCTTCAAGGCCATCGACATCGGCACCCAGCAGAATGTCGCCGCCTCACAGACCGAAATGATGAAGCGCGGACTGACCGGCTCCGACATCGAGGCGGCCGCCATGACCGGGGCGCGCAGCGCGGGGGAGCTGGCAAAATCACAGTTCCAGGCTCAGACCGCCACGCAGATGGCCGGCTTCATCAAGGACCTGGCCACCGGTGACATCAGCGCCCAGCGCGAGAACTTGGTCATGTTCGCTCAGCTGATGGGCCAGAAGATCACCAGCGACCAGGACCTGATGATGTTCCGTCAGATGCTCCAGGAGAACATGGCCCAGGAATCCCGGAATCGAAAGAGCGCTTTGTGGGGCGCGGGCATTTCGGCGGTCGGGAGCATCGCAGGTGCCGGGATCAAGAAGTGGGGGTAATATGCCAGAGTTCCTTGGCCGCCCGAATCTTCCGAATGCTCTAGCTAACAGCCTGGTCCAGCTGGCCAGCCAAGAGGAAAACCCGCTTGCCACAGCTCTAAAGACCATCGGCGGCTTGGCCGAAAAAGCTGGTGACATGGCCTATGACGAGAGAAAGGAAAAGGGCAAGCAGACCCACGATATAAAATTGAAGCAAATGGAGATCGACGCGCGGATGACTGAACACCGCGCAGGCCTCCTGACCGAGCTTGTCAAGAACGATCAGGTCGTCGAATCCCTCATCAGTTCCAAGCCTATGAACGCGACCGATGCCGCTGCGCTTCTTGGGCCAAAGGCCGCTGGCGGCACGCAGGCAGGGCTCATCAAAGAGGCTTTTGGAAGCGTTGGAACGCCGAAAGTCATCAATCCCGCCGCTGCCGGTGGCATCCCTTCGGAGGACATCGGCTTGAAGCCAGGATTTTCCATCACCAAGAAGGCCCCCAAGACCGCCGCCAACCGCATCCCCGTCACCCCCGACATGGTCCAGAAGTACCCGGCTCTGTCCAAGGTGAAGGACCTATCAAACTCCGAGTGGCTGGGGCTTCAGCGTTCTGGCGAGGCCGCCAACCGTTATAAGGGCGCGATGGACGACAAACTGTGGGCGCGCGCCAAAGCCCTTGCCGAGCAGGACATGGAGTTCGTCCAGGCGTCCATGGAAGGCGATGAGGCCAAGATCGCGGAGATCATCGACCGCAAGAAGCGCATCGTCTTAAAGACGGGCGGCGTGGTCGGTGCCACTCCCGGAGCCAGCAAGCGCAAGGAGCTTGGTTCCATCATCGCGGATGCCTTCGAGAAGGGCCTTTCCCAGTGAAAATATATGACTCGATTCTGAAACAGGCCAAAGCCGAGGGCTATGGCGAAGACGAAGTGCGTCAGGCCGTGACGGACGGCATGAGCGAGCTTTTCCTGCGCACCAAGCAGAAGGGCATCGACGACGAGGTCGTCAAGGCAAAACTCGACACCTTTGGCCTCCCACCGGAGCTATACACCCGCCCAGAGGATGCTGGTGGAGGAATGCTCGAGAAAGCCAAAGGAGCCCTGGAAGCCATCCAGGACCCCATCAAGGCCGCTGGTAAGGCCCTGGCCGAGATGCCAGGCCAGATCGCCGGCGCGGTCCAGGGGGCCGCTGAAGCCCCTTCCAGGGCCATTTCAGAGCCATCCGTCGAGATCCCAGCCTTCATGAAGAAGCTGACCGAGGAGTACGGGATCAAGCTGGGCGCCACGATGGCCAAGGAGCAGATGGAGAAGGTCTACGGCCCCACGGCCGCGCATTACATGAACGCTTACGCCTCTGGAATAGCCGCAAACGCCGCCGACCTCGGGCGTACGGCCCAGTGGCTCGGGTTTGACGCCGGGCAGGTTGTCTCAGAGCGGGCGCGGGTGATCGAGAAGGAGCTGGCCGACCCTCGCAGCCTGGATCGCGGCCAGGACCTTGCCAAAAGCGTCGGCTACCTCTCGGCCATGTTCATGCCTGGAGTCGGCATCGAAGCTGGGGTCGCTTCCGGTGGGGCCAAGCTGGCCGCTGCCGCCCCGCGCATAGCCACCTGGCTTGGAGTTTCACCCACCCTCGTCACGGAGGCCATGGGCAAGGCCGCCGCCGCCTACATGGCCACTCTGGGCAAAGTCGCCCCCACCATCGCCACGGCCACCGGGGCCAGCGAAGCGGGTGTAGTCGCAACCCTTTCCACTGTTCGAATGCTCCCGGCCGCTAAGGTCGCCGGGATGGCTGCGCATTCCGCGATGGGGGCTGGTGTAAATGCCGGGGCCGTCTATGAGCGCTCCTTGGCCGCCTCCCCTGAGGACCTCGAGCTGGCCAATGCGCGCGCCAGTGCCGTCTTCTGGGGCTCTCTCGATGCGGGTCTTATCGCCAGCCACTTCTTCCCGGCAGGAACGGGTGGCGTAGCCCGACAGGCTCTCCAGGGGGCGTTGTCCCAGGGCTCTGTGGTCGCCTCCTGGCACATGCTCTCCAACATGGCCATGTCTGATCCAATTCTGTCTGGGGTCCTACACTCCTTCGCCAACGGGGCCATCTTCGGCAGCGCGTTCGGCGCGGCCGGCGCGTTTATGCGCGGGGTTCCTGAAGGTCCGGTTCCTGTCACGGAGCCGCCCGCAGTTCCTCCATCCCGCATGAGGCTGACCGCCGAGGGTCAGGCTCCCAAGGCGGTCACGCCAGAGCTTGTGCCGACCCCAGCGCCTCCAGCGCCGAAAGCGCCACCGACCAAGGCGAAGCCTGCCGCTCCTAAACCGGCCGAGACAGCTCCAGCGGCCGAGCGTGTCCCATCTACTCCCTCGAAGCCAATCCAGGCACCATCAGGCTTCCAGCTGAAATCTCGCTATGGCGTCGAAGGTGAAAATGCGATAGAGGCAGGCGGCCAGTGGGGGGATGTCGTCAAGGGCAGCGCCAAGGCCCAATTCAAGGACGATTCGCTGAAGATGTTGAAGGCGGTCGGGAAGGAGATCGGACTGGAAGGTAAGCCTTCTTTCAACGCAGGTGGTCCCGCTGTTTCAGGCGATGGCTCAGGAACTTTCCTCGGGCCTGATGGGAACGGCGTCTACATCGCCATCGGACAGACCAGCGTGGAAACCGGCCGCCCCCATGCTCAAGGAATCACGATTCTGTACCGCGTTGCCTCCAAGGACGATCCCTACGGGACGCGCTCGACAAACTTCTGGCTCCCGGGTGACACCGACTCATCGACGCTGGCTGGAGCCATTCAGAAGATGCTGAAAACCGAGAAGCCATACCGCGGGCAAAAGCAGGTTGAGGGCCCCCAGATTCCACTGACCATCACGCACCATGAGCCCTCTCCTGAATCCGCTCCATCAGGCTGGAAGTCTGAGGCTTTCGAGCATGTTGTCGGGAAAGCTAACGAGGGACGCGAGATGGCCAAAGGATTCACGAAGGGTCCTTTTGGTGTTTGGCGCACAGGCAGCGGAAAGAAGGCGAAATGGGAAATCGTTCACCTGAACACGGCCCTGCGTGTCCACTCTCAGCCCACCAAGGAAAAGGCGATGGGTCTAGCCGATCTCCTCGAGAAGGAAGTGCCGGAACTGGCCAAGGTAAAAACCAGCAAGGAAGCCGAGCCGCTGGCAATGCGCGTCGGGGATGCCGTAAACAAGTTCTACGGCACTAAGGCTTCTTTGGTTCCAGCGGAGGAGGAAGGTCGACCTGAGCAAGTTGCTCCAAAAACTCCCGCGGAGGGAGTTTCTTCTGAAGAAGCTCTTCAAGCTGGGAAGGCTTTTCCTCGGGAGCATCCATCGTTTCATAGGATAGCCCAACATCCAGCCGTTGTCAAGGCCAAGTCCAATGTCGCTGCGGCCGGATTCAATCCTGAGGATTCGGAGGAGGTTGTTGATTCGTACAAGCTGACGAATGAACGGCTCCACGAAATAAAAGACACCGCGCAGAGTGGGAAATTGAAGTCAATGCCCGAAAGCGAAATCGCAGCGTTGTCTGCCGAGGCGAATGATCTTGGTCCAAAGGTCATCGCGCTAGAACCTCTTGCCCATCTGATTATCAATGGCGAGGAGGTGCTTCCAGTTTTCGCCAAGAAGTTTGGAGTCCCACTCAATCCTGAAAGTCCTTATGCCGGGACGGCGGCACAAGAAGGCTCACGCTACGAGGGCGAGGAAGACATGGCCTCCACCCTGGACGAAACGGAGATCGGCGTTTCCCACCAGAAGAACGACCTGGACGCCGTGACGGAAATGCTGTCCACCGGGAAGTCCCTGGAAGGGAAGCCACTGAAGCCAGCCCAGGTCCAGTCCCTAGAGAGCGAGAAGGCCCAGCTCGAAGGCGACATCGAAGGCACCCTGGCCGAAGTGGAGCAGGCGGCCGGCGAGGATGTCGCGGAGAAGATGCGCCAACGCACAGGGCTCCCGTCTGCCAAGCCCGCAAAAAAGGACTTGAAAACGAAGAAGGCGCGAGCTACACTAGCTGTAGAGGGAGAAGCCAGCCATGGCCAGCAATTTGAAGTTCAAGACGATGTCGGAGAGGTCGCTGTTCGCCCGCCAGATGGTGGAACAGAGCCTGGCGAAGGTCCCGAAGGCGGTGCTGGAGTCCCGCGGGAGGGAGAACCTCCTGTCCGACCTGGAGGAGGAGGCGCTGCTGTCCCTGCCGATGCCTTCTCCCGAGATACCCGACTTTCAGTAGAAAAACCGATTGAGCTGACGCCGTCCCAGCGCAAAGACCTCAACGCCAAGGCGCTGGCCATCCTCGACAAATCCACCGACCAGATCACCGAAGCAGACCGGGAAGTCCTGCGCCAGTACACCGGCGTCGGTGGTCTTCAGGCCGAGGAGGAAGGCGTTCTCAACCAGCACTACACCAGCTACCCCGTCATCAAGTTCATGTGGGACAAGCTGGCCGCCATGGGCGTCCCGTTCAAGGGAATCAAGGCGCTGGAAGCCGCCGAAGGTGTCGGCAATTTCCTTGGCTTCAAGCCTGAGGGCGTGGAGTTCGATGCCATCGAGCTGGATGATCGGGCCTCACGCGTGGCATCAATCCTTTACCCAAATGCCAAGCACCACAATATGCCGTTCGAGAAGTTCGTCCCGTCCTACGGCTATGACATCTCCATCGGGAATGATCCATTCGGGGATTTCCGTGGCAAGGAGCGCTATGCCGACGAGGCTGCGGTCTACTCTGAGATCGGAGCCATCCACGATTTCTTCATCATGAAGCGCGTCGACCTTCTCAACCCCAATGGCGTCCTGGCTGTCATCACCAGCACCGGGACGATGGACAAGTCCGATCCAAAGACCCGAGCCCGCATCAACGCCAAAGCCGAGTTCCTGGGGGCCTACCGTTTGCCCCAAGGGACCTTCAAGAAGAACGCCGGCTTCGAGGGCTCCGCCGATGTGATGTTCTTCCGCAAGCGCGTCGCGGAGGAGATCGGCAAGAAGGAGCTGCTTCAATCCGAGTTCATCGAAACGGACACCATCCAGCTGAAAGGAACTGGCGGCTATGAGCAGGAAGTAAACATCTCCGGGTACTACAAGGCGCACCCCGAGAAGATGCTTGGAACGGTCATCGCCGGGGGCCGCTACTCCAATCGCGCCGAAGTCAAGAACAAGGCCAGCATCCAGGAGATTCTGGCAAAAATCCTCAACGACGACATGAAGCTGACGCCCAAAGCCACGAAGATCGCCAAGTCCCAGGGCGGCTACATCGAAGACCAGCCAAACCTGGGGGATGCCAAACCAGGTGCCGCCGTCGGCTCCTACGCCGTCAAGGACAACAAGCTGGTCGTCGTCGGGGCCAGCGGCAAGCTGTTCGATTCCGGTAAGTCCATCGCCAAGGCCGAGAAGAAGGTTCGCTCCGCGCTCGAGATGATGGAGCTGGCTGACAAGCTCATGGCTGGAGTCCGTGAGAACGGAGTCGTCGACAAGGCTATCCAGAAGAAGCTCGCCACCAGCGCAAGGCTCTACTTCAAGGATTTTAAGACCGCGCCCGGTTACGACCGGAGCCTGAAGGTCATCTCCGATGATCCCCGCTATTTCAAGCTGGCCGGGATCATGGACGATGAGGGTAAGCCAGCCGATATCCTGACAAAGGACAACATCTTCCCGGAGGCCAAGAAGATCAAGCCCGCCAAGAAGGGCGACTTGGCCGATGCCATCCGCTATGCCAAGGAATCTGGGAAGCTCAACGAGAAGGCCGTGGCAGAGGCTTATGGGAAGCCCTTGGATGAGGTTCGCGGCCAGCTGGTCAAGTCGGGCTGGAACCAGGTTGGCCAGGAATCTGTACCTGATGAGGTCTACCTGGTCGGTGACCTGTGGCCCAAGATCGACGCTGCCCGAGAGGCGGGCTTCCAGGAGCAGGTCCAGAAGCTCATGGCCGCCCTGCCCGAGCAGAAGACGATCAAGGATGTTCCTGCGTCCCTCCTCCATGCCTGGCTTCCTCCCAGCGCGCGCGACGGCTTCCTGGTCCACGCAGGTATCGGCGGCCAGCTCGTCCGCGCCATCAACCCCGAGAACGGGCGGCTGGAATGGAGGATCGACGGCGGCGGCCGCGGCGTCCTGAAGGAGCTCGCGGTCAACGGCAACACCCCCGCCGAAACCGTCCTGAAGTACCTCAACCATCAGAAGGAATATAAGCCCGACCCCGAAGACTACCGGGCGCGCATCCTGGACCGTGAGGCGACCGAGAAGCTGAAGGTCGTCGACCAGGAGTTTGAGAAGTACCTGCGCGTGGACGCCCCCGACAAGGAGGCCATCGTCGCGGCCTACAACCGGGCCTTCCGCTCCTACAAGCGCCCTGCTCCTGATTCCTCTCCAGCCGATCTGCCGGGGATCTCCGCGACCTTCAAGGGTAAGCCGCTGGTCGTCAAGTCGCACCAATGGGAGTGGGTCCGCATGGCGACCGAGCAGCGGGCCTCCACCAACGCCCACGGTGTCGGAGGCGGCAAGACCATGGCCGGCGCCCTGGCTGGGCAGATGGCTTCCGTCCAGAACGGGGCCAAGCGCAAGCTGTTCATCGTCCCGGCCAAGGTCATCCAGAAATGGGCCTACGAGATTCAGCAGCTTTTCCCTGGCGCGAAGGTGTTCAGCCTCGAAGACCTGTCCAGCAGCAACGCCTACAAGATGCTTCAGCAGGTTGCCATGAACGAGTTCGATTTCGCGCTCATCAGCCACGACCGCCTGAAGATGATCCCCATGAAGTCTTCCGAGAAGTACCTGGAGGAAGACCTGGCCCAGTTGCGTGACCGCCTGGTCCAGATGAAGAAGTCCAAGGGTAAGAAGAACCTGCGCACCGAGCGCGATGTCCAAGAGCGCCTGGTCAAGATGGAGGAGAAGCTGCGCGGCCTCCAGCAGATGGCGAAGACCAAGACGATCTGGTGGGAAGACCTGAACATCGACCTAATCAGCGTTGACGAGGCGCACAACTACAAGCGCGTGGATGTCGATTACGGCACCTACGCCAACGAGAGTCACATCAGCGGCGGCAACCAATCTAGCGACCGCGCCAACGACCTGTGGTACAAGACCCGCGAAATGCGCGACCGCAAGAAGGGCAACATCCACTTCCTGACGGCCACGCCAACGACCAACCGGCCCATCGAGATTTACTCGCACATCCGTTTCCTCAATCCTGAGGAGTGGACGAATCGCGGCATCATGAATGCCCAGGACTTCATCGACTATTTCGCCATCATCGAGCCCAAGCTGGTCCCGGACCTGGACGGCGTATTGGTCGAGAAGACCCTGATTACGGGCTACAAGAACCTTCACGATCTGCGCGCCATCGTCGGGAAATATGTGGACTACCGCCCCGTCGCTGACCTGAAGGAAGTCCTGCGGCCCGAGGGCTCCTACACCGTCGTCGAAGTCCCGATTTCCCAGGTCCAGATGAGGATTCTCGCCAAGATCGTCGCGGACTTGGAGTATGTGACCAAGGACCCGCGCGGGGCCCAGGCTTCGGGCATCAACAAGATGTCGCTGACGACCGCTGGCCGCCAGGCCGCCGTCGGAGCTGACATCTACGACGCCGAAACCTACCGGGGCTGGACCGACAAGAACAGCAAGATCGCCTACACCGTGGACAAAGTCATGGAGCTCCACAAGAAGCACGGGGCCGGCCAGCTCATCTTCCTGGATATGTTTCGGGGCTACCAGAAGATCGCCAAGCTCTCCGAAGGGGAGAAGGCGGCCATGGAAGCGGCCGGCGAGAAGGTTAAGGTCCTAAAGCCAGATGTCCTGGTCAACTACCATGAGCGCATCCGCGATGAATTGGTCAAGCGCGGCATCAAGGCCAAGGATATCGCCATCGTCAACGGCGAGGTCAACAACACCCCCGCCCTGAAGCAGAAGCTGGCCGAGGACTACAACGCCGGGCGGCTGAAGGTCGTCATCGGGACGACGAGCAGCATGGGCGAGGGCATGGATCTTCAGGCCGACACCGTCGCCATCCACAACATGGATGTTCCCTGGACTCCCGCCGCGCTCGAGCAGCGCAACGGTCGTGGTCTGCGCCAGGGCAACAAAAACGAGCTGGTGAGCATCTTCTACTACCAGACCAAGGGCTCCCTCGACGCCTTCATGTTCGGCAAACTGGCCGTGAAGGACAAGTGGAACCAGAACCTGTGGACGGGCAAAGAAGATACGATGTCGAACAGCCTCAACAACGACGAGGTTGAGGGCATCGACTACGAGGACCAGTCCAAGAACCTGACCGTCGACCGCCCGACCCTGGAATACTGGAAGAAGGTCCGGGAGCGCGACATCGAGATCGGCCTTCAGGGAGAACGCCTGCTCCAGATCGAAACCCTGGAACACCGCATCGAGAGCCGCCACGGCGATATCAAGCACTCCCAGCAGATGATCGAAACCTACCGACAGCGCCTGGTTGAGGATACGAGCGCCTACAGCACCGAGCTGAACACCGG
>ERZ1292625.1438-Hain-H41-01um-R1-1438-length-28266-cov-23_pt1 | contig 28266 bp, 27 predicted proteins | sample MGYA00564400_ERZ1292625 | MGnify/ENA primary metagenome ERZ1292625 (study PRJEB36523, sample SAMEA6512639) | groundwater metagenome | collected 2019-01-08 | study: AquaDiva: Metagenomics assemblies of 32 groundwater samples | reverse complement strand
AATGTCTCTCGGTCCTGGTCATCTTTGAATACGGCTTTTTTATCGTTGCCCCGGTTCGTGATGTGATAAACAGCGCCGGGGTATTCTATGCGTAATGGACGAGCCATAAAGGGGAGTTTAGCAGAAGTTTAAACAAAAGTCCAACAGTATGGACCTGACCCTAAGAAGTTCGCTACTTTCCCTGTTCCTTAATTTTATCCTTCATGATCATCGTTTTCGGTCGCATCAACCCAATAGGCTTTCCGTTGACTGTAAGCTAAAATCGCCGTCTTGGCCTATAGATGCTTGCGAGCCGCTTGCAGTTAATGCAGACGAAGACAGGAAAGCGTTCACCTGCTGTGGGATTCTCTCGTATCTCTATGTTTTGCCTTTGAGATTTCACGAGGTCAATTTCCGTTGTTGAAAACTCACGTGTGGTTTGTTGTCCAAAGGGGGTCTGGATCCCAACGCTATATAGCTCAACCGGTGAGAAACATCGGCCACATAACCTTCGGTTGACCAAGACAGTCCTGTTAGTTGTCGAAATTCCATAGTTCGAACAACTTGGTCTTGAACAATAGTCTAAGATGCTTGGCCTTGTTATTTTCTCCTGGATGTGGTCTAGGTCTTCATCGGATTCCAGATCAATCTGGACCAACACGATGTTACCTTCTCGATAGTAGTATAGAGTACTTGGCTCAGGTGCGTGAGTGACTACTATCTCGATCGCAGCTACCAAGCAACCGTTTGAGTCAAGGAGTGCAATATCTGGTCGGCAGACTGAAAGATCGTATTCCTCTTTTACTCGGGCTACTCTTTCCAACAAGTTGCCGGTTTGATCCGCACCACAAGACTTGCACCTCCAATTCACCGTTAACGCTCTGCGTTCCGCTAGCAAAGACCCCAAGTATGCCAAGAGGTACTTCTTAAACGAATAATGGAGGACACTCTCTGGCGTGCAATTGGGGGATACCACTGAATGAGAGAAGTGCGGTCTTCTCGACCCCTTTCCAGTCTTGCCGCTTCGCTTCAGAATCAGTTTGTTCTTGCATTCGGGACAATAGTAGTCTGTGCCTTTGACCGCCTCAGACACTCTGGTCAGAGTTCCTTCGATATCATTCGCCGCAGAGTACAATATTTCCTTTTTCATCGCGGAGACTCAATTTTCCCCAATCACATTTTTAGGTCTGATCCTAGACTAACTCCGTAAATCTAACGCTCGCGTGAGGAGCGTGCTTTTCGCGACTCACTCGACGCGATTGTTAACATTCCTTATCACTTTATAGAATTGGCAACTTGAAGTGCTATATCAATAACCAAAACCATAATTCCAGGGATTATTAACAACCATTTCATCCGATGTGCAGTAGCTTGCCCTGCACTAAAACCGGAAGCCACCAATCGCGTGCTCTGCTCTTCAACTTTCGACACAACATGGACAAAAGCTATCAAGAAAGGAATGCCGACAAGAATAAGGAAAACGATATATGGCAAGTTTTCACCGTATTCGATTTTTCCGAAAAAGTAGACTAAGGTAATGATAACAATTATGAAGTACAACAAATACCATGCTAACGTGCGGATATTCTCTTTAGCGATGATCGCGTATGCATTTTTAGGGAGAGTGTATGGTTCAGCTGGTTTGTTTTCATTATGTCTGTCCAGGGCCTGATCGAATTTCTTTATGACCCATATTATAATTGGTATCAAAATGAGGGCGCCGATTACCGCAATTAAGAATGCGTAGAATATTTGAGTGAGGGTCATAAGTTCCATTTCAAGGTTAACACGCCGGTCACGCGCCGCCGGGCGCGTCGCTGTGGACCGGCAGGTTAGAAATCGGTTTATTGGACACTGGTCCTGAAAGACCTATATAGCTTTTGAACATAGCGCATCGGATCTTTTCCCGCACATTTCAAATCCAGCATCGCGGTGACATCCTTATCAGAGAGGACTAATATTATTTTACGGGGATGAGAATCGTTGTAGATTGAGAAGGCTTTTCTTTGCTGAGCTTCCTGCAGGGGACTTCGTGTAACAATAAACGCAATTCGTCCGATGCGGTCGCCAAGATAGGTTGCTGTTTGATTGAAATATATATTATTCAGGTCAGCAGTATTTTTAGTTTCAAACATGATAAACACTGCAGAATGTTCTGCTCGAAGATAAGACCAGAAAGGTTGGTCTGAATCATTTGTGAAGATGATATCACGACGTTCAGTGCCATCTATGGTTCGCACTTCAAGTTCGCCGTCAATTAACTCAGGATTAAACAAATAATTCAATATTTCCAAAATCAGCTTCTGATATTCAGTTGCAGATTCGGTTCCATTCAGCAGCGTAGACAATTTTTGTTTAAGAGACTCCGATTCTGGACAAATAGCTCCACTATCGAGATAAGTTAAGCTTGGTTGTGCATCGGGCGCAGCAGATTCTTTGGCTGAAATATAGCGGTCAATCCGCCCAATCTCTTTTCGTGTTAATTGTACGATCTCTTTTTTTTCAGAAGGTGTTGGTTGGATTGTTTTTTTAACTTTGGCATTTAGCCGACCGCGAACCCGTTTCGCTCGCAAGTAAGCAACAAATTCCAAACGAAGGAAATCATCATAGTTGATCCACGGTAAAGTGCGCACAATACGGCGAGGTACAAGTAGGATTGGTCTCGAGTCGTATGGGCTAATCGGAAGATTAAAGTGGTCATCATGCCAAGAGAAATCATCGGGATCAAAAATATGTTCGATAGGTACATTCTTTGTAACGGGTATTTTCCAAATATCGCATTGCTTTTGAGTATATTCGATAAGATATTTCTTCAAGAGATTGGCAGTAATATCGCTGATGCGATCAGGCCCAATGCCAATAGAAACCAACTGCATCTCTTCAATATGACGAACACCACGTTCAATCAAAGCAGGTGAGTCCGCTAATGTTTCTACAATTAATTCTGTAAGGAAAACACCCACGCCTGATCCGCGCTTCCCTTTCTTTGCGTTACCTAGTCCAATCTCAGAAGCTTCGGGGAATTCAAAAAGATTTCTTGCAGCCTGAATATTACCAGCACGAATCAGGCTAATTCCATGATTGAATGAATTCAATATTTGCGTATGAAGAGAAGATAAATGAGGGTCTCTACTCTTAAATAACAAGAAAGGATCTATACCAAGTGGCAAGTCGACTCCAACGCGCGGAATTACGAAATCGACCTCAAACTGAGAGATGCCACGAAGTAATGGGGTGTTGGGTTTAAGTTCTGTCAAGATAAGCTGGCCTCGCTAAAATACTCTTTGATATCGATCCTATCTAATTTGTCAAAATTAAAGTATTCATCAGGATAATCTCCAACCAGCCAACCTGACGAAACGGTAACACTATTTTCCTTTAAATCATCTTTCTGAACGGAACCACCATGTTCCTGATATATCTCTATCGCCACTATGATGCCGCTCACATCTTGTATATAAGAGTTAAGCTTCTTAAACCTTGAATCTAATTCATCTCGATATCGATCTAAGCCTTGTCTAATTTGGCGTAATACGACTACGGCATCTCGATGCTGTGGATTATCACCTGCAGGTACAAATTCTTTTAACCGTTGTACATACGAATCTTCCACGATTAATTGTTTTGTTTCGCGAATGACATCATTGACCTGCTCAAGAGCGAGATCGGTCAAGGGTTCTGCAGGCGCTTTTTTAGAAAGCTTATCTACTTCCTCGTATAGTCCTTCAGAAACACTATCTAGCAAAATGAGTTTCTTTTGATTTTGTTTGGATATTTTCAAGAGGTTATTTAAATTATCGGCGGCTTCCTCAAGTTGGCCTAGCTGCTCATTACGACGTTGATTATCAGAGGTAGATTTTTTCGCAGGCATATATGCTCCTTTTAACTTAGATATATTTAATGACTACAGCACGAGATAACAAAATATTATCGGTACGGAAACGATAGCATAGAATGCGGGAATGGTCAATAAATTTTAAGAAAAAACTTGACGTATCAAGCTGAATTCATTAGAATTTTACCAAAAGACTAATATTCAATAAATGGAATATCTGACAAAATAAATTAATATGCAGATATGGAATAGCTTTTTGAGGAAGGCTTCCGATGCAACCTCTTCCGGATGACATTCTTGCACAATTCAATGTGGTTTGGGAACAGAAAGCGGTTCCATCCTCCTTGCGCGATGATTACCGGAAATGGCTGCGCTATTACCTCGATTTGGCTTGACATGGGGTACACGGGACTTGAACTTTCCTGCCTGTTCGTGTTAAAGTGCCCTTCGTGATCACCGCGCTCATCATCTTCCTCATCACCTACCTCTTCATCGGCCTGCGCCAGGTGCCGCGCCTGCGCATCGACCGGCCGGCAGGGGCGCTGGTGGGCGCGGTGCTCATGGTGGTCCTGGGCGTGCTCACGCTGGACCAGGCCTTTGCCGCCATCGACATGCATACCCTGCTCCTGCTGCTCGGCATGATGATCGTCACGGTTTACCTGCGCGCCGCGGGGTTCTTCGAGCTCATGGCGGACAGGATCCTCTCGCTGTCCAGGACGCCCTTTCAGCTTCTCCTGTTCGTGGCCGTCTCCTCGGGCCTGCTCTCGGCGCTGTTCGTGAACGACACGATCTGCCTGCTCTACACGCCGATCCTGCTCGAAGTGACCGTCCAGCTCGGCGTGAACCCCATGCCCTATCTGCTCGCGCTCGCGACGTCGTCGAACATCGGGAGCGTCATGACCGTCACCGGCAATCCCCAGAACATGCTCATCGGCATCTACTCAAAAATTCCCTACCTTTCGTTCCTGGGCGCGCTCTTCCCGGTCGCGGTCCTCGGATTGGCGGTGAGCATAGCCGTGATCCGGTTCGTATACCGCGGCGAGATGACCGCCGCCCCGTTTGCCGTCCGGCCGAAGATGCCGGAGTATCAGGTCCGGAAACCGCTGCTCATTAAATCGCTCGTCGTGTGCGCGGCCGTTCTTGCCGCCTTTTCGCTGGGCTATCCCTATTCCCTTGCGGCTGCGGCGGGCGCCGTGCTCCTGCTGCTCATCGGGGGCGTAAGCACGGAGCGGATCCTCGAAGGCGTGGACTGGACGCTTCTTCTTTTTTTCTCCGGTTTGTTCATCGTCATGCACGGGGTGGAGGTATCGGGACTGGCGGGCGCCATGATCGGGCGCGCCGGCGATCTCGCGGGGCTTTCGCCCTTCGGGAGGATTGCCGGTCTCTCGCTCGTCTCGGCGGTCGTCTCCAATGTGGTCAGCAACGTCCCCGCGGTGATGCTCCTCAAGCCGCTCACTCTTTCCCTCGGCGGCGACAGGTTCATCTGGCTCGCCCTGGCCATGAGCAGCACCCTGGCGGGGAATTTTACGCTCATCGGTTCGGTGGCAAACCTCATCGTGGCGCAGCAGGCGCGGAGAAGGGTGGAGATCGGCTTTATGGAATACTTCCGCGTGGGCGCGCTCATTACGGTGATGACGATCATCATGGGCATAGTCGTTCTCTTCGTCGAGGTGAAGGCGGCGAACGGCGCGGAAAGGGCCCCGGCTGCGAAGCTCGAAAAGATAATGACGGTAAAAGTGACGCCCGACGTCCCCGGAGCTGTTTCGCGGACGTTCAGGGTCGTGCTGGTCTGCGACAATGATGCGAAGAGGGCCAGGGGGCTCCAGGGCTTCCGCCCGCTGCAGCCGGACGAGGCGGCGCTGTTCATCTTCGGCAGGCCCGTCATGACCACGTTCTGGATGGGGAGCGTCACCTTTTCCATCGACATTATATTCATCAATGCAGACGGGAAGGTTGTGCAAGTGTATCCGGGCCGGATGCCGGGAAGCACCGGATTTTTCCCTTCAGGCGCGCCGGTCAAATGGGTGATCGAGACCGCGGCAGGGTCGGGGATCAGGGTGGGGGACAGGGTAAGGATCGAGTGAAGTGCGGAGGGGCGGGCGCTCTGCGGCCATCGAATAGCATGAACATCATTCCCCTCGCTGCCGAGTCCCTCGGCGTCCGGAGCTCCGCTGTTTTTGTTGAAACAGGGGACGTCAAGATCCTCATCGACCCCGGCGTGTCCCTTGCGCCGCGCCGCTTCGGCCTGCCGCCCCACCGGCTCGAGATCAAGGCCATGAACGAGAGCTGGCGCGTGATCAAGGAATTCGCGGCGCGCGCCGATGTCCTTATCATCACCCACTACCATTTTGACCACTTTGACCCCACCGAGCCGGTCCTCTTCAACGGCAAGACGCTCCTCATCAAGCATCCGAAGGAGAACATCAACGCAAGCCAACGCGCTCGCGCCCGGGAGCTGGCCAGGAACTTCAGGACCCTGCCGCGCAGGGTGGAATTCGCGGACAACAATAGGTTCGAATTCGGCGGCACCGTAATACGCTTCTCGCCTGCGCTGCCCCATGGCCCGGGCACGAAAGTCGGATGGGTCGTCGGGACCTCCATCAGGGAAGGGAGTTCCTGCTTCCTCTACACGTCGGACGTAGAGGGCGCCAGCCTGCCTGAACATGCGCGGTTTATCCTTTCCGAAAACCCCGATGTCCTGTATCTCGACGGGCCGCTCACCTACCTGATGGGCCAGGGGTTCAGCCCGGACGACCTGCGGTCCTCGATCGGGAACATCTGCGCGGTCATCGAGACCGCGCGCACGGAGACGGTCATCCTCGACCATCATCTGCTCCGGGACCCGCACTGGCGCGACCACCTGGCCGAGGTTTTTGCGAAGGCCGGGAAAAGGGGCAGGAGGATCGTCACGGCCGCGGGGTTTCTGGGCAGGGAGGACGAGGCGCTGGAAGCAAAACGAAAAGGGCTCTTCGAGCAGTACCCTGACGAGCCCGAAGAGCCCCTGATGCGAAGCAGGAATTTTCAGCTTTCAAAAGAACTGCACAAGTAAGGACCGTATCCGCTCACTTCACCGCGACCCTGAAGGCCTGCGGGCCCTTCTCCCCCTGTTCTTCCAGAAAAACCACTTCCGCCCCTTCCTTGAGGCGGTCGAAATCAAGATCGATCAGGCTGTTGCGGTGAAAATAGAGCTCCCTCCCGTCGTTGGTTTCGATGAAACCGTGGTCCTTGTCCGCATAGATCTTGGCCACCCGCCCCCGCGGCTGCTCTGCATGCGCCTTCACGTCTCCGCGCTGGCGCCGTTCCTGCTCTTCGAGCTTCCTGTTCGCGGCGTCGAAGGCGTCCCGGATGGCAACATAGAGGTCTTCATTCTCTACGCGGTTGATAACGAGCTCCTCGCCCGGCACGGTGATGTCGATGCGCACGGTATAGAGCTTGCCCTGGTGCTGCCGGCGCTGGGGCGATTCCACCGCCACGCGGCAGCCCATGATTCTACTGTGAAAACGCTCCAATTTGGTCACTTTTTCCCGGATCTTTGCTTCAACGGCGTCGGAATGGGGTATGTCTTTGAGGGTTACTTGCGGTGTCAGTCTCATGGTGATTTCTCCTTCAGCTCGTATTTTTCGCCTTTTTATCTCTTGCTTAATAATTAGCAAAAAAAACAGCTCCTGTCAAATGAGGTAAAAATGCGGCAGGACGGCTTAAAAATTCGTTTTAAAGCTGTCGCTTGACATCGGAAGGGACGGCCTACTATCATTACAAGAGAGGGCATGGAATAAAAACAGACGGCAGAGTCAAAAGTGTGCTGAAAAAAGAACGATCTATGGCAGCAGAGGTCGCTGGGGAGCAGTGGGCCGACGATGTGCTCAAGGGTCGAAATGCGGGAAATCCCCCGCTTTCTCAATATGTTCCGCGGTAAGACTGCCCATGCCGGGCGATCCTTCTCTTTCCCGGAAAGGAGAGCGAGATAATGGCTTCCGTCGGAGGCGCGAGACGTCCACGCAATGCTGTCCGCGGCGCGTCGTGTGCAGTCGCCATCCTTCTTCTTCTCGCATGCGCCGCCGCCGCGTTTGGCGAGCCGCCTGCGGTATCGAGTGATGCAGCAGGTCCTTCTCGTCAGGAAGAGGATCCAGGAAACGCGCTTTCAGCCAGGTCCTTTTCGGTCAGCCCGGGGCGGACGCTGCTCTTGAGCCCGGTGACGGACCTGTATCCCCGGTCCATTGCCGACCCGCGGCGGCCGGGGCTCGGCATCATGTACCTCCGCGTTCCGGCATCCCAGATCCCCGATGCAGGGGCCAATCGCGCAGGGATCAGGATGGGAGGCAGTTACGGGCTCGTCAGAATTCATCGCGATGATGATCCGGCCCGGGGCTATCAACTGGACGTGATGGCCAATTTCATCGGGCAGTTCGACCTTGACCACGCCCTTGACAACATCGGATGGGACGGATTGTACGGCCTTGCCTTCACCTGGGGCAAGGGCCAGGGCCTGGCGTTTAAGTTCGGCGTCTTCCATGACTCAAGCCATGTGGGCGATGAATATGCAGAGCGCACCGGGCGCCGCCGCGTGGGCTACACGCGCGAGGAATTCGTCGCCGGCATAAGCAGGCAGGTATGGAAAAAATGGCGGATCTACGCTGAGGCGGGCAAGGCCTATCATCTCGGCAACGAGGACCTCCAGAAGCCGTGGCGCGCCCAGGCCGGGCTGGAGTATGAATCAAAGGGGAACTTCTGGGGAGGAAGGCTCGGATGGTATGCCGCAGCAGACGGCTCCTTCACCCAGGAGCGGGACTGGCATGGGAGCACGGCGGCCCAGATCGGCTTTGTGCTCCCCTTCGACGATATCGGGCGGCGCTACCGGTTCGGAGTCGAGTATTACCGCGGGCGCTCCATGATCGGCGAGTTCTTCCAGGACAACGAAACCTACGTGGCCCTTGGCGCCTGGCTGGACTTATAGCCCGACCTATCGTGCAGATTGGCCTGTCGCTCCGGGGCCGCCTCTTCTCTGTGGCCTCCCGATGAATACCTGTTTTCGGGGAAGCAATTGCAAAAACGCTTGTTTTTGTGCCGGTTATTGTTTATAATGACGTTTCCGAATTCTGAATTTCTTGTTTTTGAGGAGGGTCGTAGTTATGCCGGTCTATGAATTTGAATGCGCCGCGTGCGGCGGCCGCTTCGAGGTCATGCGGAAGTTCAGCGACCCCGTTTTGACCGCCTGCAGGCTGTGCAAATCCTCCGACATACGCAAGGTGCTCTCTCCGACGTCCTTTGTGCTCAAAGGGACAGGCTGGTACGCCACGGACTACCCGTCGAAGGAACAGACGACCGGGGCGAAGACGGACAAGCCCTCAACGGAAACTGCGGCAACCTCGGGTTGTTCCTCGGGCGCCTGCGCATCAGGCAAGTGCCCGTCAAAGAGCTGACAGGGCGATGGAACCGCTTCACGTCCACATACCGTTCGTCAAGTTCCGGGACTTTTTCGAGCTGATCAAAAAGCGCCGGTACGACCTCGAGATCTACTTCCCCGCGTCGGTCCTTGACCAGCTGGAGAGGTCCGATCTGGAGAAGCTGCGCGAGAACCTCGACTGGGGCCCGTCGCTCACGCTCCACGCGCCTTTTGTGGACATAAATCCCGGCGCGATGGACCCCATGGTGAGGTCCGTGACCCAGATGCGCTTCCGTCAGCTCCTGGATGCGGCGGCCATCCTCAAGCCGCGCGTTGCCGTGTTCCACGCAGCCTACGACAAGTGGCGCTACAGCGGGCGGAAGGACATCTGGCTCGAGAACAGCGTCGAGACCTGGTGCAAGGTAGTGGACAGCGCGTCGCGGATCGGCATGCGCGTGGCCGTGGAGAACGTCTTCGACGAGGACCCCGACGCGCTCGCCATGCTCATCGAAAAGATCGGGAGCCGGGACTTCGGGTTCTGTTTCGATACGGGCCACATGAACCTCTTTTCCACCGTTCCCATGGAACAGTGGTTTGGCGTGCTCGGGAAGAACATTATTGAGGTGCATCTCCACGACAACGACGGGACCGAGGACTCCCACTGGGCCCTCGGCCGGGGAGTCGTCGATTTTCAGGAATTCTTCCGCCTCCTGCGCAAACACCAGCCACACCCGATCTACACGATCGAGGCCCACGACAAAGACGACGTGGAACTGAGCATCGCGAAAGTGAAGACGCTGCTGGCGAACGGCGGGAAGTAGGCAGTAGACAGCAGACAGTAGACAGTAGACAGCAGACAGCAGACAGCAGGCAGTAGACAGCAGGCAGTAGACAGCAGACAGCAGACAGCAGACAGTAGACAGCAGGCAGTAGACAGCAGGCAGTAGGCAGCAGGCAGCAGGCAGGAAATACGTGCGACTTGGCGGTTCAAAAATTTTGGTTACGGCTCGTCCGGGTTGGGAAATGCAGAAACGGAATACGATGAAAAACAGCGCTCTCATACTGATCCTGCTCCTCCTGAGCGTATCCTGCGCTCCGACGGCGGCGCCGATGGGCGAAGTGCGTCGCGGCGCTTTGAGCGCCCAGGACCGGGCCCAGGCCGACGCCTATTATCACTTCATAAAAGGAGATATCCTGGAGCGGGAGGGAGAGTTCGAAGAGGCCTTCGGCGAATATGAAAAGGCTTACCAACTGGACCCCCGCTCGGCGGAGCTCGCGCTTGCGCTCTCCTCTCTGTACATCAGGAGCGGTCGCATCGAGGACGCTACCACGTTTGCCCGGCGGGCCGCGGAACTGGCTCCCGATAAAACGCAGGCCCTCCTGCTCCTTGCGGGCATTCACACCGGCAAGAAGCGGCATGCTGAGGCGATCGACCTCTACCGGAAGGTCATCACCCTCAACCCTTCCCTGGAGGACGCCTACATCTATCTCGGCTCCCTCTACGCCTCGCTGAAGCGTTATGACGAGGCAGTGGCGACATTCCATGCGCTCGAGAAGGTGAACCCCTCGTCCCTCATGGTCCCGTACTATCTCGGCAGGATCTATGCAGAGCAGCAGAAGTTCACCGAGGCCCTTGCAGAGTTCAAGCGGGCCGCAACGCTCCGGGATGATTTCGAGCCGGCCTATACGAGCATGGGGCTGGTCTATGAGATTCAGGGCAAGCCGGACGAGGCCATCGAGGCGTACAAGAAGGCCGTGGCGGCCAACCCCCACAACCCCGAGACCCGGCAGCGCCTCGCCCAGGTCTACATCCAGCAGAACGCCCTCAATGACGCCCTCGAGCAGTTCAAGCGGCTCACGGCCATGGACCCCGGGAACTCCGACGCCCGCGTAAAGATGGGGCTCATCTACGTGGAGAAGAAAGAGTACGCGAAGGCGGTGGAGGCCTTCAAGGTTGCCGGGGCCGCCCTGCCGAAAGACGTCAAGATCAAGCATTACCTGGGCTCCACGCTGCTGGCCCTGGAGCGGTACGATGAGGCGCTTGCGGAGTACCGGGGCGTGCTCGAACTCTCTCCTGGGGACACTGACGCCGTTCTTCAGATCGCCTATATCTTTACGCAGCAGAACAAGGCGAAGGACGCCATTCCCTTCCTGCAGAAGGCCGTTGCCGATCAGCCGGGAAAGCCCGACCTCTACCTCTACCTGGCCGGCGCGCACATGCAGCTCGACCAGTACCAGGAGGCCGCCGGGGTCCTGAAAAAAGGCATTGACATGGCGCCGGACCGCGACGATCTGCTGTTCAACCTCGCGGTGGCCTATGAAAAGCTCGGGCAGCGCGACGACCTCATCGCCACCCTCAAAAAGACACTTGAGGTCAATCCCAACCACGCCGACGCCCTGAACTATCTGGGGTACACCTATGCCGAAAAAGGCGAGAAGCTCGACGAGGCCGTGACGCTCATCAAAAAGGCGCTCCTTCTCAAGCCCGACAACGGCTACATCCTCGACAGCCTGGCCTGGGCGCATTACCAGAAGGGCATGACTGCCGAGGCCCTGGAAGTCATGAAAAAGGCCATCAAGCTGGTGCCTGACGATCCGGTCATGCGCGAGCACTACGGCGACATTTACCTGAAATTCCCGGACAGGAGCAAGGCCAGGGAACAGTGGCTGAAATCCCTGGAGATGGACCCCAAGAACCGGAAGCTGCGCGAGAAGTTCAGCGCCGCCGGATTCGGCGACCCCGACAAGCTCCTCAAAGACGTTCGGCCGGCAAAGAAAAAGAAGAACGCGAAGAAGAAAAACAAGAAGGGCCAGAGGTAAGCTCGTGAAGCGTCTCTTTCCTATTTTTCTTGCCGTTGTTCTGTTTTCTTTCGCCTGCCTTCCCAAGAAGCCCGAAATCTCCCTGCCCGAAGTCCCTGCGGTGGAACTCGCCCGGTCGCTGGAGTTGCGGCAACAGGCGTTCTCGGGGCTCAAGGCCATTGCCGCTGTTCAGGCCGTGAGAAAAGGGCGCAAGCGCGCCTATGACACGGTGGGCATTGTGCTCCAGGCCCGGAAAAAGCTCAGGATGGAGGTTTACAGTCCCCTGGGCCAGTCCCTACTCACCCTCGTCTGGGACGGGCAGGATGTGAAGCTTCGCCGGGGGAACGAAGACCAGGTGCTCATGCCCGGTCAGATGGCCATCGAGAGGCTTCTGGGCGCAGGCGTGGACATTACTGAACTCGCTTCCGTGCTCTCGGGGAACATCCCGGCAATTGCCGGCCGCTCCCGGGTCAGGGCCTTCTGCGGCAGCGGCGGCGTCTGCATCGTGGAGATCGGCCAGGGAGAGATTGTGCGAAGGGTCGGGGTCTCCGACCCGGCCCACGGCGCTGAGGGAACGTTCCGGATAACGTCCTATGAACTCTACCAGTCGGACCGGCTCGTGTTCCGCACCGGCTTTGAGAACTTCGAAACCATGGCTGGCTATCAACTTCCCCTCAGGGTCATACTCGAAAATCCGGACAACAAGGTTTCTCTCACCATTGAGTACGCCGACGTAGAGGTGAACGTCCCCGTGGACGACGCCCTGTTTACGCTGTCCGCCGGGGCGGAGGAGACCCCGTGAACGCCCTCACGGTCCGGGCGCCTGCCAAGATCAACCTCTGTCTCTCCGTACTCGGCCGGAGGCCCGACGGCTACCACGACGTGGAAATGCTCATGCAGATGGTGGGGCTCTACGACGAGGTGCGCGTGGCCCTCGAAGGAAAGGCGATCACCGTAACCTGTGACAACGCGGCGGTCCCGGCGGGGGAGGGCAATATTGCGCACCGGGCGGCCGCGGAAATGCTCGGGCTTTCCCGGAGAACCGGAGGAATCGCCGTGGAAATCAAGAAGGCCATCCCGGTGGCGGCCGGCCTCGGCGGCGGGAGCAGCAATGCCGCGGCCGTGCTTGCGGCGTGCAACCGGCTGCTCGAAACCGGCCTCGATCGCCGGGGGCTCACCGCGATCGGCGCCAGACTGGGCATGGATGTCCCCTTTTTTTTCTACGGACCCACGGCCCTGGCCAGGGGCAGGGGCGAGGTCTTGACCAGCCTTACCCTGTCGGCCAAGTTCTGGGTTTTGCTCGTGAATCCCGGGTTCGAGACCTCCACGGCCTGGGTGTATAAAAATTTAAATTTGGGGTTGACAAAGAAAGTTGACTGTAATAAAATTCCAGGGCTTACGGTCGGTCAGATTGCACAGGCGCTCCATAACGACCTCGAGACCGTGACCGCAGCCGCCCACCCCGTTATCGGCGAAATCGAGGAAGCGCTCAAGGCGGCCGGCGCCCTGGGCGCCCGGATGAGCGGCAGCGGGCCAACGGTGTTCGGGATCTTTGAGAATGAAACCGCCTGCCGAAGGGCCGCGGAGAGGCTTGCCCCCCGTGGCTGGCGCCTCTACCCGGCAAAGGCGCTGGCGGAGTCTCCTTTGGCGGACTATATTTAGAAGGTTTTGGCACACGGTGAACAGCGATGGCGTCGGAGACGCAACAATGCGCCGGATCAGCGGTGAGGGGGTGGTCATATGGAGATTACGGAAGTTCGGGTATTTCCGGTCGCCAATGAAGAACGTCTGAAGGCCTATGCCACCATAACGATCGACAATGTGTTCCTCATCAGGGACCTTCGGGTCATCAACGGCAATAACGGTTTGTTCGTGGCAATGCCGAGCCGTAAGATGAAGGACGGGACATTCAAGGATATCGCCCATCCGCTGAACAGCGAGACCAGGCAGATGATCGAGAGCAAGGTCCTCGTTGAATATGAGCGTGAGCTGGCCAATCCCACGAAAAAAGCCGAAAAAGCCGAAAAAGCCGAAACACCGCAGACAGGCCTTGAAGGGCAGCAGCAAGGGTAGCCGTTGTTCCCCTGTCCTGCCGTAACTCTGCGTTCTCGAATGACGAGAGGATAGGCGTTCCGCCTATCCTCTTCATATTTGTCAGAAGAGCTGTAGGATCGATCGGGGATCGTCTAATGGTAGGACAGAGGCCTTTGAAGCCTTTTATCGGGGTTCGAATCCCTGTCCCCGAACCAGGAGCTACGGATATCATTGAAAATTGGAAATTTAAAATTTTAAATCTTCAATTTTCAATTCGACTCCACAGGAGTCAGTGGGGGTGAGATGGTAAAGCTGAGAGGTCAGGAACTGAAGGTATTCACGGGCAACGGCAACCCCGGGCTCGCGAAAGAGATCTGTGAATTGATGAATATTACGCTGGGGAACGCCGTGGTGGGCCGGTTCAGCGACGGCGAGATCAACGTCCAGATCATGGACAACGTGCGCGGCATGGACATCTTCGTGATCCAGCCCACGTCGAACCCGGTGAACCGGAACCTGATGGAGCTTCTGATCATCATCGACGCGCTCAAGCGCTCCTCCGCCGCCAGGATCACCGCGGTGCTGCCCTATTACGGGTACGCGAGACAGGACCGCAAGGCCCAGCCGCGGGTGCCTATTACGGCCAAGCTCGCGGCCGACCTCATAACCACGGCCGGAGCGAACCGGGTGCTCACCGTGGACCTGCATGCGGGCCAGATCCAGGGGTTCTTCAACATCCCCGTGGACAATCTTTTTGCCGCCGGGGCGCTGCTCGAGTACATCCGGGCGAAAAAGTTCAACAACCTGGCGGTGGTGTCCCCCGACGCCGGCGGTGTGGAGCGGGCGCGGGCCTTCGCAAAGCGGCTCAATGCATCGCTCGCCATCATCGACAAGCGGCGGGACAAGCCGAACGTGGCCCAGGTGATGAACATCATCGGTGACGTCAAGGGGCATGACTGCCTGCTGCTCGACGACATGGTGGACACCGCCGGCACCCTGACCGAGGGCGTTTCGGCCCTCAAGGCGAACGGAGCGGGGGTGATCTCCGCGGCCTGCACCCATGCGGTGCTCTCGGGCCCGGCCATCCAGCGCATCAACGATTCCGCCCTGGAAGAAGTGATCGTGATGAACACCATCGCTTTGGACAGCAAGATGAAGGAGTGCAAGAAGCTCACCGTGCTCTCGGTGGCGCCGCTCCTTGCCGAGGCGATCACGAGGATCCACGAGGAGACCTCGCTCAGTTCGTTGTTTGTATGAGAATGGACGCCGGCAAAAGCAAGCGTGAAACGTCAATCGGTAACGAGGCCCCTATCGTAAAGCGGTATCCGGCTGCGGCAAAACACGAACGAACCGGACAACGAAACGGGCGTCGTAGCCGTAACCGTTAGACTAATTGGATTGTGGAGGAGAAATGGAAAAGATAGCGTTAACAGCTCAGTTCAGGGAAAAGGCAGGAAAGGGAGTGGCCCGCAGCCTGCGCAGAAACCAGATGACCCCGGCGGTCCTTTACAGCCACGGCGCGTCCATGCCGATCGCCATGGTCAGCAAAGAGATCATGCGGATCATCAACACCGAAGGCGGTGAGCACGCGCTCATCAACCTCACGCTCGAGGGAGCCAAAGGGGCCGCCGAGCGCATGGCCCTGATCAAGGACTACCAGGTTGATCCGATCAAGGGCGGGCTCATCCATGTGGACCTCATGGAAGTCGCCATGAACGAGAAGGTGAAGCTCTCCGTTGCCGTCCACGTGCGCGGCGCGGCCGCGGGCGTGAAGGAAGGCGGCATTCTCCAGCACGGGGTCCGCAATCTCGATGTGGAGTGCCTTCCCCATCAGATCCCGGACTACCTCGAGGTCGACATCTCGAACCTCAAGATCAACGAGTCGCTCCACGTGCGGGACATCAAGGCCCCCGAGGGCATCAAGATCCTGACGGACGCCGACGCCACGGTGGCGACCATTCAGCCGCCCATCTCCGACGCCAAGCTCGAGGCCATGCTCGCTGCGGCTCCCGTTGTCGAGACCGGCGAGCCGGAACTGGTGAAGAAGCCCAAGAAGGAAGGCGAGGCTGCTGCGGCGCCGGCTGCCGAGGGCAAGGAAGCCAAGGCCGCTGCACCCAAGGAAGCCAAGGCCGCGGCGCCCAAGGAAGCCAAAGAAGCAGCGCCCAAGAAGTAGCGGCCTCACCGCAGTGCATTGATCGATGAAAATCATCATCGGCCTCGGCAATCCGGGCAGGAAGTACGAACGCACCAGGCACAACGCGGGATTCATGGCAGTTGATGAACTTGCCCGCTCACTGTCTCTCGACCTGGCGAAAGAAAAAGCCCATGCCCTCATCGGCGCGGGACGTCTCGGAGCGGAGCAGGTGGTCCTGGCAAAGCCCCGGACCTACATGAACGAAAGCGGCAAGGCCGCGGCTTCGCTCCTGCGCGAGTTCTATGGTTCCCCCGGGGACCTCATCGTGCTCCACGACGAGCTCGACCTTCCCCTGGGGGCCGTTCGGGTGAAGATCGGCGGCGGCCACGGCGGCCACAACGGCCTGCGCTCCATCATCGAGGCGCTCGGCGCCGGGGATTTCGTGAGGGTCCGCATCGGGATCGGCAGGCCCCTGCCTTCCGAGGACGCAGCCGACTACGTGCTCAGCCCCTTTCTCGCCGAAGAGCGGAACGCCGCGGCCGAAGCGGCCGTGCGGGCGGCAGAGACGGCCCGCGTCATCCTGGCGGAGGGGGCCGCAAAGGCCATGAACCTGTTTAACCGGAAGTAGCCGCTGCACGGCATTGCAAATTGAAAAATGCAAAGTGCAAAGTGCAAAATGAAATTCAGCCACGAAGCCACGAAGTCTCGAAGAGAGCATTGCAAAATTACGGCAAGGCGTTTGGTAAGAATTTTTCAGTTCTCCATTTTTACTTTTGCATTTTGCACTCTGCATTTTGCATTCATAAAACTTCGTGTCTTTGAACCTTCGTAATACCACAACGGGAGTATCATGAAAAACAAATACCTCTGGGTCGGTTCCATCGCCGGCGTGGTCCTGCTCCTGGACCAGGTGACGAAATTCCTCGTCATGCGCCGCATCGGCATGTTTGAGGTCATCACGGTCATTCCGGGATTCTTCAATCTTACCTATGTGCGGAACAGGGGCGCGGCCTTCGGCATGCTCGCCGGCGTGCCGGGAATATGGCGGAGCGCATTCTTCATCGTCGTCACGGTCATAGCGATCGCCGCGATCGTCCTTCTCATCAGAAAAACGTCGGAACGCCTGCTCGTTGCGGCATTCTCGCTCATTGCCGGCGGGGCCCTGGGCAACCTGATAGACCGCATCCGGTACGGTGAGGTGGTGGATTTCATCGACTGGTATGTCCGGTCGCACCACTGGCCCACCTTCAACGTCGCGGACTCGGCCATCTCCGTGGGCGTGGGGCTGCTGGTGATCGATATGCTCTTCGGAGCAAGCACCAAATCACAAGCACCAAATCCCAAATAAGCATCAATAATCAAGCGCCAAGTTTTAGGCGTTTGGAATTTGTGTTTTGGGCATTATTTGAGATTTGGGATTTGATATTTGGAATTTGGAGTAATACGACATGCATCCCATACTGTTTGAAATTCCGAAGTTCGAGATCGGCAACTGGATCATCGGCCCGCTGCCCATCAGGATGTACGGCCTCATGATCGGCATCGGCTTTCTTCTCGCCATCTGGCTTGCGGCGCGGCGCGGGAAACAGGAGGGCATCAACCCCGACCGCATCCTCGACATGGGCGTGTACCTGCTCCTGGCGGCCATCATCGGCTCACGCCTGTTTTACGTGCTCGTCAATCTCCCCGAGTTCGCGCGGGACCCTCTTGAGGTGTTCGCGATCTGGAAGGGCGGGCTCGTGTTCTACGGCGGACTCCTTGCCGCGGCCCCCACGGGCATCTGGTACGTGAGGAAGCACAACCTTCCTGTCTGGAAGACGGCGGACATCACGGCGCCTTTCATCGCCCTCGCTCACGCCTTCGGCAGGCTGGGGTGCTTCTTTGCAGGGTGCTGCTACGGCGCAGCCTGCCACGGCCCTGTCTGCCTGACCTTCACGGACGCGCGCTCCCTTGCGCCGCTGGGGGTGCCTCTCTTCCCGACCCAGCTCTTTGAGGCGGGAGGGGAGTTCCTCAATTTTTTTGTTCTTCTCACGATCTACCGGCACAGGAAATTCGATGGTCAGGTATTCTGGCTCTATCCCGTCTTCTACGCCGTCCTCCGATTCATTGTCGAGATATACCGGGGCGACGTGGCGCGCGGCCTCTACTTCGGCGGCATGATCTCGATCTCCCAGATCGTCGCCGTCGGCCTGTTCGTCTTTTCCCTGTTCATGCTTTGGAGGCTGAAGAGCGGAACGCGCAAGGCAAAATGAAGAGTGCAAATTGCAAAAGTCAAAATGTTAAGTTCTTGGTAACTACTCAGGTCTGCCGCTGAGCACAGGAGCAAAAAAGCGCGCCGTGACCGTCATGGTAGCGCCACTTCAGCCAAAACAGCGCGTGCGCAGCGAAAGCGCTGCGGGTATGGGCGCCGACAGCGTGAAGGGCAAGAGCACGCTGGCGCGCCTTGCGCCGAAGCGAAGTGGCTGACCTGAGTAGTTACCGTTCTTGTATTGACCATTTTGCATTTTGAATTGCCCATGCCCATCACGACCCTCACCGTCACTGAAAAGCACGTCGGCAAGCGCCTGGACATCTTCATTGCCCACTTTGAGGCGGCGCTTTCCCGCAGCCGCATCCAGGAGATGATCAAGGGAGGCCTTGCCCTCGTAAACGGCAAGATCGAGAAGCCGGGCTACAAGGTCAAGCTCGGGGAAGCGATAACCCTCGACGTGCCGGAGAAGAAAGTCTACGCGGTCCTGCCCGAGCCGATCCCCCTCGATGTCATCTTTGAAGACGGCCACATGATCGTTCTGAACAAACCGCCCGGCCTCGTCGTCCATCCCGCGCCGGGAAACTACACGGGCACCCTGGTGAACGCCCTTCTTTATCACTACGGAAGCCTCCCGTCTTCAGGTCCGCCGGGGAGCGGGCGGGAGCGCGCCGGGATCGTGCACCGGCTGGACAAGGACACCTCGGGCGTGATGGTCGTGGCCCGGACCCCGGAGGCGCTCCGCGCTCTCTCAGCACAGTTCAAGAATCGCATCGTGCGGAAGCACTATCTTGCTCTCGTGGCCGGCGTGATCAAAAAGGGTTCGGGAACGATCGAGGCGGGACTGGGCAGGCACGTCAAAGACCGGAAGAAGATCAGCGTTCACACGCACAAGGCACGCGAGGCGGTATCTCTCTTCAAAGTAAAGGAACGTTTCAAGAACGCCACCCTGGTGGACGTGGAGATCAAGACCGGCCGCACGCACCAGATCCGCGTCCACCTGGCGCACATCGGTCATCCCCTCCTGGGCGATGACGTGTACGGCGGCCCGGGCGTAATGAAGCGGGGCGATCAGGATATCCCGCGCCAGATGCTCCATGCGGAGTCCCTTTCCCTTGTCCACCCCGTCACCGGCCATCCCCTGACCTTCATCGCCCCGCCGCCTCGGGACATGGCAACAGTCATCGACCGGCTGAGGGGAACGCCGTGACAGCTGATAAATACCCCGGGGAAAAACACTTTGAACTTGCTTTTTTGGAACGCTCTGGTATATTTTTCATCAGCGCCTTGCTGATTACGCTTTTTACCGGGGGTCGTTGCATGCGGAGCTGGAGCTGTTCCTTCCTCATGGTTCTCGCGGGCCTGTTCTTTGCCGCGGCGCCTGCATTTGCGCAGGAGCAGGAAATCGTCATCGTAAAATACGGCACGGTGCTCGTGAAGAGCCCGCTTCCCGGCGCGAAGGTGTATATTGACGACGTGTATAAGGGCGCCGCGGGCGTTGTCATAGAGAATGTCGTTACGGGAAAGCACGCGATCTCCTGCCGCCGGGAAGACAAGACGGTCTCCGGGATGTTCACGGTCAAAAAGAACGAGATGCTGAAACTGGAAGCGCGTTTTGACGAGGGGAAAATAGTCGATCTGTCCGAAGCCGAGAAGGCCGGGGTGGGAAAAAAGAAAAAAGAAGAAGCAAAAAGAACGGAGGGGGAAAAACGCAAAGAGCGGAAGAAGGACGACGAAGAACGGCCGATGTCATCCCGTGACGTCATGAAGGTCTCGTTCGAGTATTCCCCGTCTAACGACCTCGTCGTGAATCATTCGATGAACCCGAAGATCATCCGCGCCTTTTCCGAGAAAAAGAGCCGCACCGGCACGTTGTACCGGAACAAGAACAACGTTATCATGTGCCGGGTCCCGCCGTGCAGAACGGAGTGGGCCGCTTCATTCATCTCTGTCGACGAGACCGGCAAGAGCGACGCCTTCAAGCTGACCTGGACGGAGACCGTTTTCGAGTACGTCTCTCTGACGGGCGTCAGCAAAAGAGACCTCGAATGGTGCGTCGACGCTGCGTGCCTGAACTTCCAGGACCCCGACCCTTCCAGCCTTGCCCCGAAGCCCGAGATCGAGCGGTATGCGCTGACCCGGACGAAATCGAGTCTGGCGATCAAGCGAACGGACAGCGTAAAGTAGACGCCGGATGTGCTTCCGCCCTGAGCCGGCCGCAGGCGGCGTGGATGTCCTTTCCCCGTTTACCCCCTCTTGTGCTTTCCGCCCACTGTCAATCCGTTAAAATCCGATGGAATCCGCCTGGGAATACTGTTATACTTTAGGCGGAATCAACGGCCGGATCATGAGACATAGACAATTATCAATAGCAAAAATAACCCGGCCCAAGATGGCCGGAGTTTACGAGCGGACAAGGCTCTATACACTTCTCGATCGGGGCCGTGACAGGCCGGTTGCCTGGATTTCCGGTCCTGCCGGCTCGGGCAAGACAACGCTGGTCGGCAGTTATCTCGACAGCCGGAAGCTTCCTTGTCTCTGGTATCAGGTGGACGAAGGCGACGGAGACATCGCCACGTTCTTCTATTATATGGGCCTTGCGGCAAAGAAGGCCGCACCCCGCGTGAAACGGCCGCTGCCGCTGCTCACCCCCGAATACGCCTTCGGCATCCCCACCTTCACTCGTCGGTTCTTCGAAGAACTATACAACAGACTCCCGTCATCATCCGTCATCATCTTCGACAATTACCACCACATCCCTGAGGCATCCCCGCTTCATGAGGCCATGCAGATCGGATTCTCGGCCATCCCTGAAGGCGTGACGGTCATCGTGACCAGCAGGACGGAGCCTCCAGCGGCGTTCAGCGGACTGCGGGCGAACAAACAGATGGAGGTCATCGGCTGGGATGCCTTGAGGCTCACTCCGGAAGAATCACGCGGGATCGTTCAACTGGAAAAGGACCAACGGCTCTCGACCGAGGCGGTCACGGCGATCCACGAAAAGGCCAGGGGCTGGGCCGCAGGCCTTATTCTGATGGCAAAAGGGTCGGGAAGGTCCGGCGAACGGCATTCCGAAGGAGCATTGCGGCCCGAGGAAACGTTCGATTACTTTGCCTCAGAGCTGTTCGACAAGGCTGAGGAGCCGGTCAGGGAGTTTCTGCTCAGGACCGCAGTGCTGCAAAAAATGACACCGGGCATGGCCGAAAAACTCACAAAAAACAAGAACGCGGGTACGATCCTCGCCGGGCTGAACCTGAGGAACTACTTTACAGAGAAGCGGCATGATCCCTCGCTTGTATACCAGTATCATCCTCTCTTCCGGGAATTTCTGCGGGCACGGGTGAACAAGGTCTTCTCGCCCAAATCCGTCATCACACTCCAGGTGACTGCGGCTCGGTTGCTCGAAGACGCGGGGCAGATTGAAGCGGCGGCGGAGCTATACATCGAAGCGGCAGACTGGATGGGACTTCTGCGCCTCCTTATGAACTGTGCACCCACCCTCGTCGAGCAGGGGAGAACGCAGTTACTTGCACAATGGTTGACAGCCATCCCGGAGCGGATAGCCGCAGCGCACGCCTGGGTATTGTACTGGAAGGGCGTCTGCAAACTTGTCTTCGATCCGAACGGCGCCCGGCCGATGTTCGAGCAGGCCTTTGCTCTCTTTACGAAAGAGCGGGCGCTGCCCGGACGGCTGCTGGCATGGTCAGGGATCGTCGATACCTACCTGTACGCCTGGAGCGATCTTACTCCCCTTGACAGGTGGATCGATGTGTTCGATGGGATGTGGAAACAGGGTTCGCGGTTCCCCTCCCGGGACATCGAGATCCGGGTAACGACGAGTCTCTTTGGGGCGATCTTTCTGCGGTCTCCCTGGCGCCGCTCCCTTCCCTACTGGGAATCGTGCGCGAACAAGCTCCTGCCCGAAGGAATAGACAGCAGCGCATATCCCATGCTCGGTAGTTTTCTGATGCTGTTCTACACATTGAAGGGAGACCTTGAAAGGGCTTCAGCAGTGTATCGTTCCGTTTCCCGGGCCGTCCGGAACGCCGCAGGCAATCCCGTGGTAGCGGTAATCGGCAAGGCGATCGAGGCCTATTACTGGTGGTTCAGCGGAGCGCGTGAAAGAAGCCTGCAGGCGGTTCACGAAGGGCTGGCGGCAGCGAACCGCACGGGCCTGCATCTCTGGGACCAGATGTTTTCCGCCATCGGTGCTTATAACATGCTCGCCGCCGGTGACCATCTCGGCGCGGAGACCTACATGCGCGGCATGGAATCAATGCTCGATCCCCGGCGTCTGCTCGATGTCACCCACTATCACTACAATCTTTCCTGGTCAGCGGTACTGAGCGGCGATCTTGCCCGTGCGCGCGAACAGACGGATCTGTTCATGCGGATTACCGACACGAGCGCGCAGTTTTTCATCAATCTGAACCGGGTTGCCATGGCGCATGTTCTCATCCTGAGCAACGAACAAAGGCGCGCGTCGATGTTGCTTAAGGATGTCCGGACGTTTCTCAAAAACGTTGACAGCGCATTGCTGGAGTTCAAATATCACCTTACTCGCGCTCACGCCGCCCTGACCGTGGACGAGGATGGGGCGCACGCCAATGAGCTCCGAAAGGCCTTTGCGATCGGACGGGCCCGAAAGATATATCATTTCGACTGGTGGCTGCCGGCAATTATGCAGCGCCTCTGTGCCGTTGCGCTGGAACAGGATATTGAGGCGCCTTACGTCCGCGAGTTGATCAGGCGGAACGAACTGCTGCCTGAGGCGAACCGTCTCATCCCTTCGTCGTGGCCCTGGCCGGTGAAGATTTATACGCTGGGCCGATTCAGGCTCGAAGTCGCGGGAAAACCCCTGACGTTTTCCGGAAAGGTCCAGAAGAAGCCGCTGGAGATGCTGAAGGCCCTCGTAGCGTTCGGCGGTGATGAGGTGACCGAGGGGCAGATAACGGACGCGCTCTGGCCCGATGCGGACGGGGATACGGCGCGCATATCATTCAAGACGACGCTGCACCGGTTGCGTCAGTTGATCGGCCATGACGAAGCGATCCGCGTTCAGGAAGGCAAAGTAAGCCTGGACCGGAGGTACTGCTGGACGGATGTGTGGGCGTTCGAGCGAATGCTCGAAAGTTCAGAGTTCGGAGTTCGTAGTTCTGGGTTGAAGGCTCAAAAGAGACAATCCGAAATTCAGTCCCTTGAGAAAACAATCTTGCTGTATCGCGGTCATTTCCTTCCTCAGGACGAAGACAAACCCTGGGCCGTCTCTCTCCGGGAGCGTCTCCGGAACAAGTTTCTTCGCGCCGTCGGCGCGCTGGGAGAGTCCTGGGAGAGAAGCGGCAAGCTCACAAAAGCGGTGGACTGCTATGAGAAAGGACTGGAAGTGGACGATCTTGCCGAGGAATTTTACCGCCGGCTCATGGTGTGCCATCAGAAACTCGGCAGGAAGGCCGACGCCATAAAGGTATACTCGCGCTGCAGGAGCGTTCTTTCGGCGTCTTTGGATGTTGAGCCGTCGGAAGAGACCCAGAACGCGTACGCGGCATTGCGGACCGGGCAGAGGTGAAGGGAGCGGACCCATGCAAAACAAGCATCTTTCAAAGCAGGACGCGATCATCCTCCTGGAGCTGATCTCCGAAAGCCTTGCCTGCTCCACGGAGGAGCAGGTGCTGCGGCTCATGGGCAGGCTTGGCGAATTGCTGCCGTACCAGGCTGCGATCTCAGGTATAGCAAAATTGGCACCGAACGGCGCTGTTGAGGCGATGAAAATAGTCAATGTGGACTATCCTCCGGAGTACATAGCTGAACTCGCGAAGCGCGGCCTGCTCGAGAAAGACCCCGTGTTGATTGAAAATTTCAAAAGCTTCCGAATGCAATACTGGGCCGATACGATAAACGGGCAGCCATTCACACGGGACATAGGGCATATCGTCTCGCTCGCCGAAGACTATGGATTCAGCAAGGTTCGGGCCGGGTGCGGGTACGGCCATGGCGTCCGGAACCTCAAAGGCACGGAAGGCAGCATTTTTTGTTATCACGGGTTGCACCGCAGCAGCCGCACGGAAGAGATACTTGGTCTTATCATTCCTCACTTTCATGAGGCACTGCGCCGCCTGGTCGTCATTCCGAAGTCCGGCTCCCCCCTTACGGCAAAGGAAACAGAGGTCCTCAAATGGGTCAAGCAGGGCAAAAGCACCTGGGACATCTCGACGATCCTGGGTATCAGCGAGCGTACCGTGAAGTTCCATGTCGGCAACATCCTGCAGAAACTCGACGCAACGACCAGGACCCATGCCGTGGCTATCGCCCTGGAGCAGGGGATCATGGCTATCGAGTGACGCCTAGCTTGACGAGCTCAGCAATCCCTCACTAATTTCGTCTCCTGCCGTATCCTTCAGCCGTTTTAAGATTACGAAGAAAATCTCTCAAATACCATTCCCGCACTTCTCAGCACTGCTGCAACTGACCGTATCGTCCTTTCCATGAACCTGTCCTTTCGGACAGGCGACAACATTCCGCATATCCTCTATATTGCTTCCCAGGGACAGTGAACGAAATCGATTGAGGCCTGTTGCCGCTGTCCGGTCATGCACCGTATGAACAAAAAAACGAACAGAAGCGACGGCCTCACGCTGCGGGAGAGGGAAGTGCTGCAAAGCGTCAAGCTCGGCAGGACCTCGCGCGACACGGCGGAGCGCCTCGGGATCAGCGAACGGACGGTCAAGTTCCATATGGCCAATATCCTCAGGAAGCTGAAGGCCGGGAACAGGGCCCAGGCCGTGGCAATGGCCATGGAACAAGGCCTGTTCGATTAACTTGCAGTTCCTTGTAGCTTGTTGCTACAGGGTCGCCGTATAGGTTCCTCTCCAAAGATAAGCCCCCTCTCCCTTTTTCCCTCTCCCACTGGGGGAGAGGGGCAGGGGTGAGGGAGTTGTATTGGGTTTAGGTGAGGGTGAAGTGCGGGAATGTCGGACGCATCACCCTCCCCTTGATCCCCTCCCATCGCAGGGAGGGGAAGAAGTAATGACCAGATTCCCTGTCAGCTTGCTGCGGGGAGGTTCATTATGCCACAATCCGTATCCGATTCGTAACCTGAGCCGTGGTATGCTCCCCGCGAAACAAAAAATCGAGGGGGCCAACCATGGACAGTTACATCATCCGCATCTATCGGCAGGAGAAGGACGCGCCCCGGGCGGTCGTCGGGACGGCCGAGCGGGTCGGTGACGAGGGGAAAAAGCCCTTCAAGAACGTGGACGAGCTGTGGCACATCCTGAACACCGGGCAGCCGAAGATCGTCGCGCCGGCCAGGCGGGAGAAGCCCAAGAGAGATGAGAGATGAATGACAATCCGACGCATAAAACAAGGAGGTTGTTATGAGAACGAAGACATTGGTTGCTGCGGTAACAGTTCTTTTGCTCTCAAGCGCACTTGCCGCCTGCGGCAGCGGAGGAGGGGGCGGGGGAACACCCCCTCAAACGTCGGTGAAGCTCGCCCAGACCGGCCAGACAGTGTGTTACGACGCGGCCGGCGCCGTCGTCGCTTGTGCGAACACCGGCCAGGACGGTAACAAACTGGCCGGCGTAGCCTGGCCGAACCCCCGGTTTACCAATCCCGACGGAACTGCACCGGTCACCGGCAGTGTGGTCGTGGACCAGCTCACGGGGCTGATGTGGCTCAAGGACGCCAACTGCATCAGCACAAACTATGCCTCGTTCGACAACGACGGCACGCCAGGAGACGGCCGCGTCACCTGGCAGCATGCTCTCGATTTTGTCGCGGGAATAAATGCCGGAACATATTCTCTTTGCGGGGGCGGCCACACCGACTGGCGACTGCCGAACAGAAAGGAACTCCGAAGCCTTGCTAATTACGGTCAGGCGAACACCGTCACATGGCTGAACACACAAGGCTTCGGCAATGTGCGGGCAAACTACTACTGGTCGTCTACTACGGATGCCGCCACTATTGCCCGCGCAGTGGACGTCCCTATGTACGACGGTAGCGTGACCGCGTACTCTAAGACCGGCGACGACTACGTATGGCCTGTACGCTCCGGACAGTAGGAGATGCAATTGCGGAGTGCGGAGTGCGGAATGAAAACAAGGAGGGATCGATGCTGAAAAAAATTAATATAGTAACGGCTATGATGGTCTTTGCAGCAGGGCTGGCATTTGCGGCCCCTGCGGATGTTCCCAAGAGCGGGCAGACCACAGCATTCGCAACCGGTGACGACGGCGCCTTGCAAAAAGGTATTGCCTGGCCCAGCGTGAGGTTTACGACAAACGCAGACACAACGATTACTGACAACCTCACGGGTCTGGTCTGGGCGCCCAATGGCAACGGCATGCCCACAAGGGATAACAACTGGGATCAGGATGGAACGGTAAACGACGGACTGGTCACGTGGCAGCATGCGCTCGATTACGTGGCGAAGCTGAATACCGAAAGCTACCTTGGCCACACCGACTGGCGTCTGCCGAATGTGAGCGAGCTCGAAAGCCTCGTTCACGCTGAATATGCAAAAGAGACGTGCAACGGGTCGCCGTGCGGAACGAATGCCGCTTGGCTGAATACTCAGGGCTTCGGCAATGTGCAGGCAAACGGCTACTGGTCGTCTACGACGTATGCCGGCAGGACTACCGACGCGTGGTACGTCTTTATGAGCGGTCTCGTGACCGCTTACACTAAGACCCTCAACTACTACGTATGGCCTGTACGCTCCGGACAGTAGGCCCCGTTAGAGCCGCCACTGTACGGTTTAAGACATGCTGTCCGGCGATCAAACGGAAACAGCCACGGCCCTAACGGGGTAGATTATTGGGGCATTCGGTCATTTGGGGTTGTGCGGACTTGGCCCGTTAGAAGTCTACGCAGCGGCCCCCTTTCTCCGGGGAAAGCGGAAATAAAGCGGGGCATGCGTGACGCCTGCCCCGCTGAGGGCGATGCCGGAGGGGAAATCATATAGTGCTACTAAATGCAAGGCGATTTGCGTTGGGTTACTAAGACATTCGGTAGTAAAACCACCATCTTCGTCATTCCCGCGAAAGCGGGAATCCAGAGGTATTCTTGAAAGTCCCTGGATTCCGGGTCAAGCCCGGAATGACGGCATGAGGCATTACTCAAGACCGGCATAGTATTATCGCGTTTTACCTCACGTGAAGTTGTTGCAGTTCAGGCGTGAGGGCGTGGCGTTGTTGTTGATATAACCGTTACCGAAGGGCTGGACGCAGGTTATTGAGGACTTGTGATAGTGATGCGAAGAGGCAGTGAGGGAAATTGGTTCTTTGACAATATGTCTATTCTGAGGGGGAGGCAAGCTGATTTTAAATACGTCGTTGAGAAAAAAGAGCAAGTAGAAGATTCAATCGTAGAATATTGACAATCCGACGCATAAAACAAGGAGGTTGTTATGAGAACGAAGACATTGGTTGCTGCGGTAACAGTTCTTTTGCTCGCAAGCGCACTCGCCGCGTGCGGCGGAGGGGGTGGAGGGTCTTCGGCCACCGCGGACAATGTAGTGGGGTCATATACCGGCTACATTTATGACGTGAACGGCAACATGACGCGGCGTGTCTCTTACAATGGCCCAGGAAACGACGGGGCGTGGTTCACCCCTGACGACGCAGTCCAGTTCTATTACGGCTACACCTACGACGGGAACGGGAACATGACGCGGGACGTTTCTTATACCGGCGCAGGCAGCAATGGGGTGTGGTTTACCACCGACGACACAGTCAGCGAGTATCAAGGCTACACCTACGACGCAAACGGGAACCTGACGGGGCGCGTTGATTACTCTGGCCCCGGCATCGACGGGCAATGGTTTACCACCGACGATGTTCTCATATCTTACA
>ERZ1292625.87-Hain-H41-01um-R1-87-length-164992-cov-13_pt2 | contig 28320 bp, 22 predicted proteins | sample MGYA00564400_ERZ1292625 | MGnify/ENA primary metagenome ERZ1292625 (study PRJEB36523, sample SAMEA6512639) | groundwater metagenome | collected 2019-01-08 | study: AquaDiva: Metagenomics assemblies of 32 groundwater samples | reverse complement strand
TTATGGAAGATTGTTTAATGCCCAGGTGGCGAAATTGGTAGACGCACTACTTTGAGGTGGTAGCGCCCGTAAGGGTGTGCTGGTTCGAGTCCAGTTCTGGGCACCAAATATTATGACCCCTCTCTAGTTGGAGAGGGGATTTCATAAAACAAGAAGACTTTCAAAAAATGCCGAAGTGGTGAAATTGGTAGACACGCACGTTTCAGGGGCGTGAGGCGAAAGCTGTGCGGGTTCGAGTCCCGCCTTCGGTACTTCAAAGCAGGGCTGTCGACATGACGGCCCTTTGTTTAAAAATTATAAGCCAACAAATCAAAATGTTTTTTGGTGCATGCTACCGTAAGCGTTTCGAGAAAATGCATGTACGTGGGCATAACGAACAATTTTATACGAAGATTTGGCGGGCTGTGCGGGTTCGAGCCTGCCTGCCGGTGCCAGTTTTTGTCATTACCCTATTTAAATTCGTGAACCCTTAAATACTTTTGTTGGAACTTTTGAGTAAGTAGGACAAGTATACGAAGAACATGCTGCAACCAACATTGCAGCTAACAGGACCAATACCACAATTGACTTTTTCATAGTTAATTCCTCATTTTACAAGTAAAACAAAAGTAGACCTTTAGAATTTTCCCCTTAAAGCTTCATAACACGAAAATTCTAACATGTGTTCCTTACCTTTCCTAAAAATATAATTCATTTAAAAGAAACAGAAACCATAGTTTATTGGTTATCTACCAAATCCGGAAAAACAAATGCTTGGATACCGTTTTTCGAAATTTGCCCCTCCACCCGAAGATCAGAAAACTGATTTTGAAAAACTGTTAAAGATTTTCATGCAGTTGGCACTAATTACCTCTGGCAATGTGTCTGAAGCACTACAATGGCTTACTGAAGTAGATAAACAATATAAGCTAACCAGTGAAAGTTACGGCATTGGAGATTTTATTGAGGATCTCAAGCGAAATGGATTTATTACGGAAGATCATCAAAATGGCGAGCTTAAACTCCATGCGAAAGGAGAGCAAAACCTCCGTCAATCTGCCCTGGAGGAGATTTTTGGAAAACTCAAAAAAACCAAAGGTGGTGAACATAAAACTCATCACAATGGCCGAGGTGATGAACCTACTACTGACAGACGTGATTACGAATTTGGCGATACCCTGGAGCAAATCTCAATGACTGACTCTATTAAGAATGCACAGGTCAATCATGGTGTGGAAGATTTCTTTCTAACAGAAGAAGATCTTGAAGTCATTGAGAGCGAATTTAAAACACAAACATCAACCGTATTAATGATTGACATTTCGCATTCCATGATTTTATATGGTGAAGACCGAATTACTCCTGCCAAAAAAGTGGCCATGGCATTGGCTGAGTTAATAACCAAGAAATATCCAAAAGATACACTTGACATATTAGTTTTTGGCGATGATGCCTGGCAAATTGAAATCAAAGACCTGCCCTATTTGCAAGTGGGGCCCTATCACACCAACACGGTAGCGGGTTTAGAACTTGCTATGGATATTTTGCGAAAAAGAAAAAATGCCAATAAACAAGTGTTTATGATCACCGATGGAAAGCCGACTTGCATCAAGCAGGGGATCAAATACTATAAAAATAGCTTTGGCTTAGATCATAAGATTTTGGCTAAAACGTTGAATCTGGCGGGCCAGTTGAGAAAAATAAAGATACCGGTAACAACGTTCATGATTGCCACTGACCCCTACCTGAAAACATTTGTAAGGGACTTTACTAAAGCCAATAATGGCAATGCCTATTACAGTAGTTTGCAAGGATTGGGAAATCTTATCTTTGAAGACTTCAAAAAAAATAGAAGAAAGAATTTATAATTCACCATTGGATAGCACTACCAAAAATTCATGATCGAACCGAACAGCATTAAGACTGTAGCACAATTAAAAAGCTCAGGCTACCAATCAAAGACAATAAAAGACGAACTTCGTTATAACCTTATTGAGAAACTCAGAAATAAAGAAAATGTCTTTGAGGGAATCTGGGGCTATGAAGAGACAGTCATACCTGATTTGGAAAGAGCCATTCTCGCAGGACATGACATCAACTTGCTGGGCTTGCGAGGTCAAGCCAAAACACGGTTGGCGCGATTGATGGTAAAATTGTTAGATGAATACATACCCATTATTGAAGGCTCTGAACTTAATGATGATCCCCTTCATCCGATTTCACGATTTGGAAAAGATAAAATCAAGGAACTTGGTGATGCTACTATTATAGAATGGGTTCACCGTGATGATCGATACACTGAAAAGCTGGCAACTCCAGATGTTTCTATTGCGGATTTAATTGGAGATGTTGATCCGATTAAGGCTGCAACTCTGAAGCTCCCGTATTCAGATGAACGCGTCATTCACTTTGGTCTAATCCCAAGATCACACCGTTGCATTTTTGTGATTAATGAATTGCCTGACTTACAAGCAAGAATTCAAGTCGCCTTATTCAACATTTTACAAGAAGGAGATATTCAAATTCGAGGCTTTAAGCTCAGGTTACCGCTAGATCTACAGTTTGTGTTCACTGCTAATCCTGAAGATTACACAAATCGCGGAAGCATTGTCACCCCTTTGAAAGATCGAATCGACAGTCAAATTATAACTCATTATCCTAAGACACTTGATATTGGCAAAATGATTACACAACAAGAAGCCTACATTCGAAATGAGCAGAAGATAATCGTTGCTATTAATGAGGTAACCAAAGACCTGGTGGAACAGCTTGCTTTCGAAGCTCGAAAAAGTGAATACGTGGACGCGAAGAGTGGTGTTTCCGCACGACTTGCAATTTCTGCCTATGAAAATCTAATCGCAGGAGCTGAACGAAGAAGTATCATTAACCAAGAGAAGAATACGTGCATTCGGATTTCTGACTTTGTTGGCGTGATACCTTCAATCACCGGAAAAGTTGAACTGGTTTATGAAGGAGAACAAGAAGGCCCTGGCATTGTGGCCGCAAACTTAGTTGGGAAAGCCATACGCACACAATTTGTCAACTACTTTCCAGACCCAGATAAATTCCGGAAACAGAAAGAAAAAAGCCCTTACAAAAAAATCTCAAATTGGTTTGGTGATGGAAATACTGTTGATATACTCCACAATCTGACAAATCAGGAGTATGAAAAATTACTAAAAAGTGTTCCCGGCCTGATCGATTTAATAACTGAATTTCACAAGGGACAGGATCACAACACAAAACTATTCCTAATGGAATTTGCACTACATGGTCTGGCCGAATTCAGCTTGATCAGTAAGCACAATCTCTCGAATGGACTCCAGTTCAAAGATCTTCTAAGTAGCATGTTTAGCATGCCAAAAACCGGACTAGAAGACGAGGACGAAGATACGGATGATGAGAATTTTAAAGGCCTACGCTAAATTTATAATGGCCCTCATTCTTAATACTTAAAAAAGGAAGTCTTCGCAAATGCATTTGAAGAATCTGCAGGAACTTAGCAAAAGTCACGAACAACTCCTGGTTAATCGGGCTCAAGTTCAGGAGCTAAAAAAACTAGTTTCCCGAGGTGAAGGCCCTTATTTAGAATTTAAGAGGAAAGCCACACAACCAGATAAGATAGCACATGAGTTAATTGCCTTCGCCAATACCGGTGGCGGAACCATGCTAATTGGAGTTGATGATGATAAAAGTATACCTGGAGTAAAATACCCGGAAGAAGAATCACATTTGGTAAATGATACATTAGAAAAGCAGTGCAGGCCAAAATTAAAATTCTCAGAAAAGACGATCAGGATATCAGAAAAACATTTTGTTCTCCAGTTGGACGTCCCCAAAAGTGAAAGACCTCCTCATTATTTTATAATCAATTCCGATCGGAAAGAAGTGTATGTCCGCGTTGATGATAAATGTATGAAAGCGAGTAGAGAAATGCGGCAGGTTATAAGGCGTTCACACGCCAAAAACGGAGTCCGTTTCACGTATGGAGAAAAGGAAGATCTGCTTATCAAATACCTTGATCAAACTCCCACCATCACGCTAGAAGAGTTCAAAAAAATGACCTCACTTAACCGGTCAAATGCTTCAAAAAAGCTGGTTCTATTAGTACTTGGACATGTGCTTAAGATTACCCCTACAGAGAAAGGTGATTTATACTCACGGTATTGACCCGGCATTCCGAAAGCAATTGCTGCTTACAAAAGATTAATACAAACTGTTGTTTAATTTACAAACCGTTTGCTTAGATTTATTCAATTGATTGAATGTCGCAAAGAAACGTTTCATGCTTGCAGGTCTTTTTTATCCTTGTAAGAAACGTGTTTTTGCGATTTTTTTTGTGTTGTTGAACCTTTCTTTTACGTATGGCTAAAAAAGATAAAGACCTGCCTGCCGGCCCGCCTCCCGAAGTCGTACGGAGGGCAGGCAAGGCAGGGAAAAAAATTTTCGTACTCGACACTTCAGTTATTATTTACGAGCACAACAGCATTCTCAACTTTGACGAACACGACATTGGAATTCCCATCACTGTGCTGGAGGAGTTGGACCATTTTAAAAAAGGAAATGACAATAAGAATTTCGAGGCCCGCGAATTCATTAGGCTGATCGACAAGCTCGCCAAAAACCAAATGCTCCATCATTGGAACCCTATTAACGGAAAGGGTAAGGGAAATTTTAAAGTGGTGATGGATACTGGCGGAAATGGACAAATGGATGCCAATAAAGTTTTTAACGAGGACAAAGCCGACCATCGCATTCTCAATTCAGCATTGCTACTTCAGAAGGAAGAGAAAGGAAAAAAGGTAATCCTGGTTTCAAAAGATATTAACCTGCGGCTGAAGGCCAAAGCTCTTGGTTTAAACGCTGAAGACTACACGACAGGGAAAATACAGAATATCAGCTCGCTATACACCGGCAGTAAGGTTATTGAGGAAATTGACCCCAACATGATCAATTTACTTTATGATAAGGGATACTGTCCACCAGGAGAAGTTTTAGGCAAAGAGAAACCAATGAAAAACCACTATTACATTTTAAAAAGTGGAAAAAAATCAATACTCGCCTTCTTCAATTCCGCCAATGGAATGGTTGAGCAAGTGGAGAAACGAAATGCATACGGAATAAAACCCCGAAATGCCGAACAGGCCTTTGCCATTCATGCTGTGTTGAAGCCTGAAATCAAATTGGTATCCATGCAAGGTGTAGCCGGAACGGGAAAAACGCTAATTGCACTTGCTGCCGCATTAGAACAAAAAAGGGAGTATAGGCAAATTTATTTGGCAAGGCCTATAGTTCCCTTAAGCAATAAAGACATAGGGTATCTGCCAGGGGATATCAAATCAAAACTTAATCCATACATGGAGCCTCTGTGGGACAACCTTAAATTCATTCAGAATCAATACAGCGAAAATGATAAAGAGTATTCGAGAATAACTGAGATGGTGACAAATGAGAAACTTGTCATTACCCCACTTGCCTATATTCGGGGCAGGAGCCTATCAAATATATGTTTCATTGTAGATGAAGCTCAGAATCTTACTCCTCATGAAGTAAAAACAATCATCACCCGTGCTGGCGAAAACTGTAAAATCATTTTCACTGGAGACATTCACCAAATCGATACTCCTTATCTGGATTCGCAAAGCAATGGCTTATCGTATATAATTGATCGCCTGAAAGATCATGAACTATATGCGCACATAACATTGGAAAAAGGTGAAAGATCTGAGCTGGCTAACCTGGCAAATGATCTATTGTAGGGTAACTTAAAAAAAAGCTATTTCTTTCCGAGGGCCTTTAACATCGTTTCCCCAATTAATGCAGGAGATTCAACCACATAAATCCCACACTCGCGCATAATCTTCATTTTGGCAGCCGCAGTGTCTTCTGCTCCACCTATGATTGCGCCAGCGTGACCCATCCTTCTACCCGCAGGGGCAGTTTGACCTGCGATAAATCCAACGACAGGTTTCTTATTACCAGTTTCTTTGATCCATCGGGCAGCAACTGGCTCATAACTTCCCCCTATTTCACCAATCATCACAATGCCTTCTGTTTCCGGATCATTCATTAAAAACTCTACTGCATCTTTGGTAGGCGTTCCGATAATAGGGTCACCTCCAATACCAATCGCAGTTGTAATACCTAAACCAGCCTTTACAATTTGGTCAGCAGCTTCATAGGTAAGTGTACCCGACTTAGAAACAATTCCAATTGTACCTTTCTTAAATACAAATCCAGGCATAATCCCTACTTTGGCTTCGCCTGGTGTAATTACTCCAGGACAATTTGGTCCAATCAAAGTCACACCTCTTTCTTTAATGTATTGCTTGGCGAGCATCATGTCTTTTACCGGAATTCCTTCTGTAATGGCAACAATTACTTTGATACCCGCTTCAGCAGCCTCCATAATCGAATCTGCCGCAAAAGCAGGTGGAACAAAAATGATGGAAACATCAGCTCCTGTCTTTTCAACAGCTTCCTTTACAGTATTAAAAACAGGCCTTTCCAGATGAATCTGACCACCTTTTCCCGGGGTAATTCCTCCTACAATATTAGTTCCATACTCAATCATTTGACCAGCATGAAATGTACCTTCTGTGCCCGTAAATCCCTGAACAATAACACGAGAGTTTTTATTTACCAGAACGCTCATAGAGTTTCGTAGTTAGGTGAGGCTACAAAATTAGAATAATAATATTGCCAGCCAAGGACTGCTATTTTTAAGAAAAATAAAAATGCCCCTTCTAAGGAAGGGGCATTGTTTATGTTACTCCAATAGATCTACTTAGGAAGCTTTAACTTATTTCTTAGAAGAAATTCGTCATATGCCTCTTGATAGGAAGGCACATCTGGTGCCATTTTTACAGCTTGCTCGTAAGCTGTGATGGCATCAATAAAAAGTTTATTCTCTTCATAAAATCCTGCCAGGATGAATTTATTAAGCGCTGTCTCTTCCTGAACATCACCCATAATCTCAGCGAGTGATTTCTTTATCCGCTCATGATCTGCTTGAGAAAGTTTTTTGATCAAATGTTGTTCTGACTTACTTTTTGCATCATTCTTTGATTTTACTTCAATAAGAATCGCAGTTTCGTTTGCAAATTTCGGATCGCCCAAATCTATTTGAAGAGATGTTTCCGGTGTCTCTGTTTTCATCAATTCGTCATCAAACATATTCTTGAGCAAAACGGTGTAAGGGCCACCTGCTTTGGAAGCTTCCCAGTTGATAATGGCAATGTTGTTATAAATACCAGAATTCTGATTCTCGGGAAGGAACACTTTAATGTCTTCCAAGCCGCGGTGAACGGCCCCTGTGGCGCTTAATCTGTTTTTCTTGGCTTCTGCAGAATTACTGCTGAGAATGAAATCAGTGTACTTATTAAGTACACTTGTACCTCCACTAATTTTTGCAGCAAGATCAGCTACTTTATAACTGCCAGCTTGCTTCAATTCCATCGGTTTACCGGTCGCGTGAACTAGTCCCAAATAGGAATTTTCCGTGATTTTTAATTCATCCCCTGATTTAAGGCTTGCCCCCGTCTTAACCGCCTGCCAGGTTTCCCCAGACTTCATTTCATTAGAGCCTTTATTGGCTAACACTTTAAAGGTGTAATCTTGGCCGTATACCAATGCACTAATAAAGAGCAAGCCAGACATCATTAAAATTCTACCTTTTTTCATAGTTTTTAAAAGATTATACATACGAAAATAATGAAAAATCATGCCAAAATTTGATTCAAGAGGTTAATACTTGCTCCTTCCGTTTAGTAAGCCGCCTATTTATCTCGTTTTGGAAGCTTTTGAAAATATCATAGCAAGGGCCAACCAGCGCAGAAACCCCAATGGCCATTGTAAGATCAAGTTTTAGGTTCCAGGAAGCAAAAGCAAAAATGATAAAAGATGTAATAAGGAGTAATTCAATAAGTTGGATGGTGACTGAAAGAGCATCAAACCACACTGGCAAGTTCCGGTCAATCAAGATAAACAATGCGACAGTAAAAAGACATACCAGAAAAGCAATCAAATATCTAATTCCTTCCCCAATCGTATTAATGTAGTCTTCTTCTAAAATCATAGAAACAATATTAGCATGTACAACGGGGCCAAACATATCTGGATTAGCCCGGCCACCCACTACTTTATTGAGTGGTGTAAAGAATTTGTCATCCCAGGAAGGATCACCGATATAGTCTCCAAGGAAACCCATTAAAACGATATTATCCCTAAACAACTCAGGAAGTACATTGCCTTGCAACAGATCGTCCACGTCTACAACGTAATACTGTGTTCCAAAATTAGTTGAAGCCGTTTCATCATTTTTCAAACTCTTCAGGCGCAATTGTCTGACTTCAAAATTTCGTTTAAAATTGACCAGTTCTTCTTCCTTCCCACGGGCAAGAAACTTCTTAGCCTTTACCGAGTCATATTGCATCGCAATACGAACTGAAAATGCCAACTCTTCTTTTCCATCAATTACGCGCTTTGGATAGACAGAGCGGCACTGCTTAACATCTTCCTGATAGGTGGCGTCCGTTGGCAATGTTACAAAACCATGTGTAGCATAATCATGGAACATAGGATCCGAATATTCTAATGAATCAGCTTCGTTCGAATCAAATTGCGCTAAAGAATCGGTTTGTAATAATTTAGTGGCGAGCACAAAATTAGGAGTGCTCTGTATCGCACTGCTCAACATCAGATTACCAAGGGTATCCAACAACTGGGGGCAATTTATACTGTCGCGAAGCCCTCCCTCACAATTAAAAAAACCATCAAAGGCAACAACACGGGGCTTATACTGGCTGATCATTAGTATCTGTTGAGCGACTTCTCTCCGTGATAAGCTGCCAATATTTACCAGTACAATTCGTTCATCAACCGAAAAGTCAGGTCTAAGATTAGAGAAGGCATAATCCGTTAGTTCAAAGTCCCTCAAAGCTTGGCCAATTGAATCAAATGCTTGGAAAAGTTTTAAGTCCGTCACATTATTTGCACCCCATAGCATCAGAAAAACAAACACCGTGATGGAGAAGCTTTGGAGCCAAAATTTTCGCATAACACAAACAGGCTAAAATGGAATAATACTGATACTCAGTAAATTTAAAAATTTAGCTTTGTAAGTCCTACAGTATGAAAGGCTTTACAAACAAATCATTGGATATTCGCGAATTAAAAGAAGGCATTCTTTCGGGTGATCGCATAATTTTGGCAAAAGCTATTACTTTGGTAGAAAGTCAGCTTCCCTCTGACCAACAAATGGCAGAAGAATTGATCGAAAAACTCCTCCCTAAAACAGGTAGCGCAATCCGGTTGGGTATAACAGGCGTACCAGGTGTGGGCAAGAGTACTTTCATAGAATCCTTTGGAAAGCACCTCACATCTCTGCATAAAAAGATTGCGGTATTGGCGGTTGATCCCAGTAGCCAAAAAACAAAAGGAAGTATTTTGGGGGACAAAACGCGAATGGACGAATTGTCAAGAGATCCGTTAGCATTTATTCGTCCTAGTTCAACCGGAGGGTCTTTAGGTGGGGTGACCCCTAGAACGCAAGAAGCAATTTTACTTTGTGAGGCTGCCGGTTTTGATGTCATATTGATAGAAACCGTTGGAGTTGGGCAATCTGAAATAACCATTCGTGAAATGACTGACTTTTTTTTATTACTGATGCTGGCAGGCGCAGGCGATGAGCTTCAAGGAATGAAGAAGGGAATAATGGAAATGGCAGATGGGATTATCATTACAAAATCGGATGGCGACAATACAAAGCGCGCTCTACGCGCCCAAGCTGATTATCAGCATGCCCTGCATCTTTTTGGTGTGTCTGAGTCAGGATGGACCCCGAAGGTTCTTAATGTTTCGGCCTTAACCCATCAGGGGATTGGTGAGGTGTGGGTGATGATTGAAAATTATATTACTTTAACAAAAGAAAATAGATTCTTCAATGAACAACGAACGCGGCAAGATATTTTCTCGCTTCACAGAAGCCTAAATGAGCTAATAAAAGATCACATCACCAAAGAGTCCCAAAATCTTCTCTCATCCTTGGAGGAGAAGGTGAAGTTAAAACAGGTCTCACCGCGACTCGCCTCAAGAATGATTTTGGAAAAAGTTTTGCAACTGAAGAAATAAAAATGCACAAGCCCACTAAAACTGTCTCACCCAATACATCATTGGCTTTGCCATGGACGGCTTCTTTTACTACTAATGACATCAAAATTTTGGTATTGCGAAATAATTATAATTCCATATCACTATTTGTTTTCCTCTTTCTAATCAGTTGTATGACCAGGCAACAGGAAAACAATCCAGCTCAAATAGCCAGCGCAGTTTCTGTAAAATATGCGAAAGGCTTTAGCGTAAGCTATGACGGCAAAATAAAACGGGTTGACGTAAACTATCCTTATCAAGGGGCCACTTCGGGCTATCATTATTTACTAGTTCAAAAAGGCGATCCAATACCTTCCCATGATATCGGCACACAAGTCATTACTATTCCATTAGAAAGTATTGTTTGCACATCTACTACTCACATCCCATTACTTGACTACTTAGGTGAAACTAATAAACTAGTTGGCTTTCCCACCACGGATTACATCAGTTCAGAGAAAATGAGAAAGCGGGTTGACGATGGAAAAGTAGTAGACCTTGGCATTGATAAAGGGATGAACCTTGAAAAGATTTTTGTGTTACAACCATCGGTGGTGATGGGGTATGCCATGAGTAGCGACCTGGGTCAACTAAAAAAAATCCAAGAGATTGGATTGCCAGTGATCATTAACGCTGAATATTTAGAAAAGCATCCGCTAGGCCGAGCAGAGTGGATCAAGTTCGTAGGACTATTTTTTAATAAGGAGCAAGCCGCTGATTCAGTCTTCCAGCTGGTTGAAAACGAATACAATAAAACTGTGATGGTTGCCCAACAAACTCCCTTGAAGCCATCAGTTATGAGCGGTGTGGTGTATGGCGATGCCTGGTTTATGCCTGGGGGCCAAAACTATGCTGCCCGGCTCTTAAAAGATGCAGGATGCCACTATCTGTGGGCTGACGACTCATCCCAAGGGTTTCTTGAACTAAGCTTTGAATCAGTTTATACCAAAGCTAAAGAGGCGGACTTATGGATTGGAGTAGGTTCATTTCTTTCCCTAAACGAAATCAAGAATGCGGAGGAGCGCTATTCCAAATTCAAACCATTTAAACAAAAGCAGGTTTATACATATAATGCCCGAAAAGGGCCGAAGGGTGGAAGCGAATTCTTGGAGTTGGGGTATGCACGCCCAGATCTCATTTTAAAAGACCTTGTGAAAATTGCTCATCCTGACTTAATGCCAGACTATGAATTATACTTCCATAAGAAACTGGAGTAACTCACCTATCTTGAGCAGAATAAAAAACCTGCACTGACATAGTCAAAGCAGGTCATTTTCAAAATTTTTAAGTTAGCCTATTAGAGGCATTGGTTAACTACACTTTTATCTCAACATCAACGCCACTTGGAAGTTCAAGCTTCATGAGGGCGTCTACGGTCTTTGCACTGTTAGAATAAATGTCTACCAAGCGCTTATAGGTACAAAGCTGAAACTGTTCGCGCGCCTTCTTATTCACGTGTGGTGAGCGAAGAACGGTAAACTTTTCCTTTTCTGTTGGCAAGGGTATTGGGCCACTTACAACAGCACCTGTTGCTTTCACTGCTCTTACAATCTTTTCAGAGGACTTATCAACCAGGTTGTGATCGTAAGACTTGAGTTTAATTCTAATTTTCTGATTCATAATCTAAACGTCTTTTAGATATTATTTTGTGGCAACAGCGCCCTTAACTTCTTCTATTACTTTTTCCGCTAAGTTTCTTGGAACTGGTGCATAATGAGAGAATGTTAATGATGCCGCTGCGCGTCCTGAGGTGATGGTTCTCAAATCAGTGATATAACCAAACAACTCCGATAATGGAACATCGGCCTTTATCACTTGAGCACCTGCTCGCGTATCCATGCCTTTCATTACTCCTCTTCTTCTGTTCAAATCACCTGTAACCGAACCCGTATATTCATCAGGGCTAACTACTTCAACTCCCATAATTGGTTCTAATAATTGCGGTGCACACTTTCTGGCTGCTTCCCTAAATCCAATCCTTGCTGCCAATTCGAATGATAAAGAATCCGAATCCACATCATGAAATGACCCATGGAATAATCGCACCTTCATGTTGTCAATTGGATACCCAGCTAAAGGCCCATTCGCCATGGAAAGTTGGAATCCTTTCTGGACGGCAGGAATAAATTCGCGTGGAATAACACCCCCTACGATATCATTCTCAAACTCCAAGCCTGGCTTATCTTCGGGTCCCAATTCACGTGGTCCGATCTCAAATACAATATCAGCAAATTTACCGCGACCCCCTGTTTGTTTCTTGTAAACTTCTTTGTGTTCAACTGATTTCGTGAGTGCCTCTTTATAGGCAACCTGAGGAGCGCCCTGGTTAATCTCCACCTTAAACTCACGTTTCAGGCGGTCGATAATAATTTCCAAATGCAATTCACCCATCCCGCGAAGGATAACCTGACCCGTCTCCTGATCGGTATTCACGCGCAATGTCGGGTCTTCTTCAACTAATTTCGAGATAGCCATCCCAAGTTTATCGGCATCAGCTTGCTTCTTAGGCTCAATCGCATAACCAATAACCGGCTCAGGGAATACCATTGATTCTAAAACAACTTTGCGCTTCTCATCACAAAGAGTATCACCTGTCTTTATATCTTTAAACCCGACAACTGCTCCGATATCACCTACCGGAAGTCTGTCAATCTGATTTTGCTTGTTTGCGTGCATTTGAAATACACGTGAAATTCTTTCCTTTTGTTCTGTACGTGTATTATAAACATAAGAACCAGATTCCAACACACCCGAATAAGCTCGGATAAAGCACAGACGGCCTACAAATGGATCCGTGGCTATTTTGAAAGCCAAGGCCACGAAAGGTTCTTTCTCACTTGGCTTGATCGAAACAGGTAAATCCGTATCAGGATCAGTGCCAATAATTTCATCTTTATCCAAAGGTGATGGCAATAATTCCATCACGTAATCCAACATAGTTTGCACTCCCTTGTTCTTGAAAGAAGAACCGCATACCATCGGCACTATTTTCATGCTAATCGTTGCTTCGCGCAATGCCTTTAGTATTTCCGTTTCTGAAATCGAATTTGGGTCAACAAAGTATTTTTCTATAAGGGTCTCATCCACCTCTGCCACCGCCTCGAGAAGCTTCTCACGATATTCTTTTGCTTCTTCAACCATATCAGCAGGTATAGGAATTTCCTGAAAGGTCATCCCCTTATCACTCTCATTCCAAATGATACCTTTGTTCGCAACCAGATCAACAACACCTCTAAAGTTTTCTTCGGCACCAATCGGAAGCTGAAGGGCAACAGCCTTACTACCCAACTTCTCTTTCACCTGCTTGCAAACGTCAAGGAAGTCAGCGCCTGAACGATCCATTTTATTCACAAAACCGATGCGCGCTACTTTATAATTATCCGCCAGACGCCAGTTAGTTTCGGATTGAGGTTCCACACCATCAACGGAACTAAACAAGAAGACCAGACCGTCTAATACTCTCAATGAACGGTTCACTTCAACTGTAAAGTCAACGTGTCCCGGTGTATCAATAATGTTTACGTGGTAGTCGTTTGCTTTGTATTTCCAATATACTGTAGTAGCAGCAGAAGTAATCGTGATACCGCGCTCTTGTTCCTGCGCCATCCAGTCCATGGTAGCTGCACCATCATGCACTTCGCCAATTTTATGGTTGACACCGGCATAATACAGAATGCGCTCGGTGGTGGTGGTTTTTCCGGCATCAATATGAGCAGCAATACCAATATTTCTGGTGAACCTTAAATCTCTTGCCATGTAGGGTTAAAATCTGAAATGTGAAAATGCTTTATTCGCCTCTGCCATACGATGCGTGTCATCCTTCTTTTTGATGGCTGCACCCTCTCCTTTTGAGGCAGCTAAGATCTCCGCTGCCAATTTATCCATCATCGTTTTTTCACCCCGTGAACGGGCATATTCAATTAACCACTTGATGCTCAAATTTATTTTACGCTCTGGCCTGATTTCCACTGGAACCTGAAATGTTGCACCGCCAACTCTTCGGCTTTTCACTTCCACGCCTGGCGTTACATTTGTCAATGCTCTTTTCCAAACTTCCAATCCACTTTCTCCAGCTGCCTTCTTCTCTACAATAGCAATTGCATCATAGAAGATATTATATGCAATACTCTTTTTTCCTTCTTCCATCATATAGTTTACGAACTTCGTAACTAACGTATCGTTGAACTTAGGATCTGGTAACAGGTATCTCTTCTTTGGTTTCGATTTTCTCATGGTTCAATACTTTTATTTCTTGCCTTTAGCTGCTGGTGCTCCCTTGGCTGCAGCCGCTGCGGCTCCTGCTTTAGGTCTCTTTGCGCCATATTTAGAACGACTTTGAAGTCTTCCACTCACACCTGCTGTGTCAAGGGCACCCCTGATAATGTGGTATCGTACCCCAGGTAAGTCCTTTACCCTACCCCCACGGATCAACACAATTGAATGCTCCTGAAGGTTATGACCTTCTCCTGGTATATAAGCATTTACTTCTTTACCGTTGGTTAACCGTACACGGGCCACTTTCCTAAGCGCTGAATTAGGCTTTTTTGGGGTAGTGGTGTAAACACGGGTACACACTCCTCTGCGTTGAGGGCATGAATCAAGAGCCGGAGACTTTGATTTAAAGGTCAATTTCCTCCGTCCTTTTCTTACAAGTTGTTGAATGGTAGGCATCTATATAATATTTTTAAACCCTTCAAAAATAAGGACTGCAAAGGTATCTAAAGAAAAATAGGATGCAAAAGCTTTATTAGAAGAAGTTTGACCACGGTTTGGAATTTAAACCCGGTTTTTCTTAGGCTTCACCAATAGTGCCCCCAAAATTCACAGGAAACTGAGGTGCTTCGTTTGTCTGCTTTATAGGCCCAAAAGTAGCTTCGTACTTGCTGATATTATCCTTCAGGGCAGCTAATAGCCTTTTAGCATGTTCCGGTGTAATAATAACGCGGGCTTTTACCCGTGCTTTTGGAACTCCGGGCATTAATCGGATAAAGTCGATAACAAATTCACTATTCGAGTGAGCAATCATCGCCAGGTTGGAATAAATCCCTTCTGCTATCTCCTCTGAGAGCTCAATGTTGATTTGATTTTGGGTTGGAATACTTTTCTCGTCTGCCATACACCTCACCCCAAACCCCTCTCCAAAGGAGAGGAGCTTTTGAGGAGTTAAAATTTTTAGTCTTGTAATTCTATTTCTTTTGACTTTGCAGGAGTTGTTGAATCAACCAATCGATTGTACTCTTCTTCAGAAGCAACGATCATATTGTTAAAACGTCTCTGGCCTGTTCCGGCAGGAATAAGATGTCCAACAATCACATTCTCTTTCAAACCAACCAGGCGATCAGCCTTACCTCGAATCGCGGCTTCGCTCAATACTTTTGTGGTTTCCTGAAATGATGCTGCCGATAGCCAGCTTTCAGTTTTCAAAGATGCTTGAGTGATCCCTTGCAAAGTCGGTCTTGAAACGGCGGACAAAGCATCTCTCACCTCAACGATTCTCTGATCTTTTCTTTTTAATGAAGAGTTTTCATCACGAAGTTCACGGGCAGAAATAATCTGACCCGGCTTGAACTTTTGTGAATCGCCCGGATCTGTTACAAACTTCTTATCCAGAATAGTATCGTTCTCTTCACGGAATTCGAATTTGTCAACATACTCACCAACCAGGAAGCTCGTGTCTCCCGAGTCGATAATCTCAACTTTCTGCATCATCTGACTTACAATTGCCTCAATGTGTTTATCGTTGATTTTCACACCTTGCAGACGATACACTTCCTGAATCTCATTCACCAAATATTCCTGGACAGCTGTTGGCCCTTTGATCGAAAGTATATCCGATGGTGTAATCGCTCCATCTGAAAGAGGTTGACCTGCTCTCACAAAGTCATTATCCTGTACGAGGATGTGTTTGGACAGAGGCACCAAATACCGCTTCTGAACACCATCACGTGATTCTATAAATATTTCACGATTTCCACGCTTAATCCCTCCATAGGTAACAACCCCATCAATTTCACTAACTACCGCAGGGTTAGATGGATTACGAGCTTCAAATAATTCTGTTACACGTGGAAGACCACCGGTTATATCCCGTGACTTACCCATTGTGCGGGGAATCTTTGCTAATACTTGGCCGGATTTAATTTTCTCCCCTTGTTCTACTGCCAAGTGAGCACCCACGGGCATATTATATCCCTTGGTATCGGTTTTGCCTTTTACTAAGACCGCTGGGTTTTTAGTCTTATCGCGAGTTTCAGTGATTACTTTTTCACGGTGACCAGTCTGTTCATCTGATTCCTTTTTGAAAGTAATGCCTTCAATTATCGCTTCGAATTCAATCTCACCATCAAATTCAGATAAGATAACTGCGTTATAGGGATCCCAATAGCAGAGTTGATCTCCTTTCTCTACTTTTTGACCATCCTTCACTTGCAGGATGGAACCATACGGCACATGATTTGTAATTAGAATACGCGATTTCTCCTTATCCAGAATTCGGATTTCACCTGTGCGGCCCATTACCACCTTCACTTTAGTGTCATCCTTATCAGTCGTATCAACTGTTCTAACTCCTTCAAACTCTATTACCCCTGCAAACTTTGCCTGGATATTTGCATCAACTGCAATGTTTGAAGCTGTTCCACCTACGTGGAAAGTACGAAGTGTTAATTGCGTTCCCGGTTCTCCGATCGATTGAGCAGCAATTACACCTACGGCTTCTCCTTCCTGAACCATTTTACCGGTTGCCAGATTTCTACCATAACATTTTGCACAACCTCCCACCTTGGTCTCACACGTAAGGACCGATCGAATCTCAACTTCTTCAATACTTGTCTCATCAATTCTTTTTGCTACCTCATCTGTGATTTCCTCATTTGCAGAGCAAATTAATTCGTCATTGATGGGGTCATAAATATCATGAACTGATACCCTGCCCAGAATACGTTCTGACAAAGGCTCTACGATGTCTTCGTTGTCTTTAAGGGCTGTTACTTTCAATCCTCTTAGCGTTCCACAATCATCTTCGGTGATGACAAGATCTTGCGCCACGTCCACCAGTCTTCTCGTTAGGTAACCGGCATCGGCAGTTTTCAAAGCTGTATCTGCAAGACCCTTACGAGCACCGTGGGTGGAAATAAAGTATTCCAAAACATCAAGTCCTTCTTTGAAGTTAGAAAGGATAGGATTTTCAATGATAGAGCCTACAGAACCAGCTAAATTCTTCTGTGGCTTCGCCATCAGTCCACGCATACCACCTAACTGGCGAATCTGTTCGCGTGATCCACGGGCACCGGAATGCATCATCATATAGATAGAATTGAACCCCTGCTGATCTTCTTCCAACTGTTTCATCAATGTGTTGGTCAGCATTGTGTTCGTCCGAGTCCAAATATCAATGACTTGATTGTAGCGTTCGTTGTCGGTTATCAACCCCATCATATAGTTGTTCCAAACAGAATCTACTTCTTTCTGTGCTTCATCAACAAGTTTCTGTTTTTCTTCAGGAACTTTCACATCTCCTAAACCCATAGACAATCCACCCTTGTATGCCATTTGGAAGCCAAGTTCCTTGATCTCATCCAAAAACTTAGCTGTCTTGGCCAAGCCAGCATATTTGTAAACGTCAGCGATAATGGTTTGAAGTTTTTTCTTGGTTAGAAGCTCATCTACAAACCCAACTTCTTCTGGCATCACCTGATTGAATATAACACGGCCTGCAACAGTTTCAACTGTTTTGCGAGCGATGATGCCTGTCTTCTTATCCTTTGATTGCACTCTTACTTTAATGATCGCATGCTTCGAAAGCTTGCCTTCATTGTAAGCGATAACCACTTCTTCGGGTGAATAGAATGTCTTGCCTTCACCCTTCTCGCCTTTGCGGCCTTTGGTCAAATAATATAGACCCAATACCATGTCCTGAGAAGGGACAGTGATAGGCGCACCATTGGCAGGGTTAAGGATGTTATGTGAAGAAAGCATCAAAACAGAAGCTTCCAAAATTGCTTCTTGTCCAAGTGGAACATGAACTGCCATCTGATCACCGTCAAAATCAGCGTTGAACGCAGTACAAACGAGTGGATGCAATTGAATAGCTTTCCCTTCGATCAACTTAGGCTGGAATGCCTGAATACCAAGGCGATGAAGTGTTGGAGCACGGTTGAGAAGAACAGGATGTCCTTTTAATACGTTTTCCAAAATATCCCAAACCACAGGATCTTTTCTATCTACAATTTTCTTGGCAGACTTCACTGTCTTCACAATTCCTCTTTCGATGAGTTTGCGAATAATGAATGGTTTGAATAATTCGGCAGCCATGTCCTTAGGAAGTCCGCACTCATGCAGTTTCAATTCAGGACCAACCACAATTACAGAACGACCAGAATAATCAACACGCTTACCAAGCAAGTTTTGACGGAAACGTCCTTGTTTACCTTTAAGCATATCGCTCAACGATTTTAAAGCACGATTTCCATCCGAACGAACTGCATTAACTTTTCTTGAGTTATCAAATAATGAATCAACGGCCTCCTGAAGCATGCGTTTCTCATTACGCAAAATCACTTCAGGTGCTTTTATATCAATCAATCTCTTAAGGCGGTTATTTCGAATAATAACTCGTCTGTAAAGATCATTCAAATCTGAGGTCGCAAAGCGGCCACCGTCTAAGGGCACAAGAGGACGCAATTCCGGAGGAATAACCGGAACCATTTTAATCGTCATCCACTCAGGACGATTTTCGACACGCGTATTCGCATCACGGAAAGCCTCAACAACTTTCAAGCGCTTTAATGCTTCTGCTTTTCGCTGCTGCGAGGTGTCTGTTGCCGCCTGGTGACGAAGTTGATATGAAAGTTCATCCAGGTTCAGGCGTGATAACAATGCCTCAAGAGCATCTGCACCCATCTTGGCAAGGAATTTCTTAGGATCATGATCATCTAAAAGTTGATTCTCGCGTGGCAGTTTATCTAAAATGTCCAAATACTCTTCTTCGGTAAGGAAGTCAAGGCGGTTGATACCGTCCTCTTCTTTAATACCCGCATTTATTACAACATATCGCTCATAATAAATGATTTGGTCAAGCTTCTTTGTTGGAAGGCCGATCAGATATCCAATTTTATTAGGTAACGAACGGAAGTACCAGATGTGAGCCACTGGCACCACCAGTTCTATATGACCCATGCGCTCACGTCTTACTTTCTTCTCTGTAACTTCTACTCCGCAACGATCGCAGATGATACCCTTATATCGTATGCGTTTATACTTGCCACAATGACACTCCCAGTCTTTTACAGGGCCAAAAATTCGCTCACAAAAAAGACCACCCATTTCCGGTTTGTACGTGCGGTAGTTGATAGTCTCCGGTTGTGTAACTTCCCCATATGAGCTTTCCAGAATTGATTCCGGAGAAGCAAGACTAATGGTGATTTTAGAGAAATCGTTGTTGATTTTTTTATTTTTTCTGAAAGACATGCTATTGTAGAGTTTTCAGTTTACAAAATTCATTATAAGTCCGAAGGTCAGTTAGTCAGGAAGTCCGAAAGCAGTTTAATCTGTCTTCCGGTCTTTCCGTCTAATCCATTGTGATCTCAAGTGCCAGGCCTCTGAGTTCGTGAACTAACACGTTGAATGACTCAGGGATATTAGGTTTCCTCATTGCTTCTCCCTTCACGATGGATTCGTAAGCCTTTGCTCTACCAATCACATCATCAGATTTTACAGTTAGAATTTCCTGGAGAATATGAGAGGCACCAAATGCTTCAATCGCCCAAACTTCCATCTCACCGAAACGTTGACCACCAAATTGAGCTTTACCACCCAATGGCTGTTGTGTAATAAGTGAATATGGTCCAATGGAACGTGCATGCATCTTATCATCAACCAAGTGACCGAGTTTGAGCATATAAGCCATGCCTACCGTAACCGGCTGATCAAATTTGTCGCCTGTCAAACCATCAATCAGGTAGGTACGACCAAACTCAGGCAATCCAGCTTCCTTCAACTCTGCAGAAACTTCATCCAAAGAAGCACCATCAAAAATTGGAGTGGCATATCTTCTGCCCAATTTCTTTCCAGCCCAAGCCAATACCGTTTCATAAATCTGACCCAGATTCATACGAGAAGGTACGCCCAACGGATTCAAACAAATATCAACCGGTGTTCCATCTTCCAGGAACGGCATGTCCTCTTCACGAACAATCCGCGCCACCACACCTTTATTGCCGTGACGTCCCGCCATCTTATCACCCACTTTCAATTTACGCTTCTTAGCAACATAAACTTTTGCGAGTTGAACAATGCCGGCTGGTAATTCGTCACCCACTTCAAGAGTAAATTTCTCGCGCTTGAATTCCCCCCCAATTACATTCCGCTTATTTAAATAATTCTTAACAATCTCAGCAATAAGATCATTGGTGTGCTCATCCGCAGTCCAGCTATCAAGGCTTATGTCAGCGATGAGGTTAACATCTTCCGGGACATTGTAGTTACTTTCATCACGGTAAATGTTCTTATCAGGAAATAAATTGCTTTCGATGACCTTCGAAGTGAACTTCACGCCTTTGCTGATAAGTTCATCACCGAATTTGTGTCTCACTCCCTGACTGGTTTTGCCAGTCGTAAGTGCAGTCAATTTCTTAATCATTTCAGCACGGAGTTCTGTCAAATCTTTGCTGTAACGATTCTTTAATGCATCCAATTCCTTCTTGGACTTAGAACGAACATCTTTATCTCGCTTCGGTCTTGAGAATAGTTTGGTGTCGATAACAACTCCTTTGAGAGATGGAGGCGCTTTCATGGAAGCATCTTTAACATCACCTGCCTTGTCACCAAAAATGGCTCGTAAGAGTTTCTCTTCAGGTGTAGGATCTGTTTCTCCTTTTGGTGTGATTTTGCCAATCAGGATGTCTCCTTCTTTTACTTCCGCACCCACCCGAATGATTCCGTTTTCATCAAGGTGTTTCACAGCCTCCTCGCTTACATTCGGTATTTCAGAAGTCAATTCTTCCTCTCCGCGCTTAGTATCCCGAACTTCAAGTTCAAATTCTTCCACATGGATAGAGGTGTAAATATCATCTCGTACAACGCGCTCAGAAATTACAATAGCATCTTCAAAATTATATCCTTGCCAAGGCATGTAAGCTACCAGCAAGTTTCGCCCAAGTGCAAGCTCCCCATTTGCTGTTCCATATCCCTGACAAATAGGTTGACCTTTTGATACTTTCTCTCCTTTCTTAACCAGGGGAGTAAGGTTAATACAAGTGTCTTGATTGGTCCTTCTAAATTTGATGAGACTGTACGTCTTGAATTCATCGTCAAATCTTACCAATTGCTGCTCTTCCGATACTTCGTATCTAACAGTTATCTTCTTTGCATCTACAAATTCAATGACACCATTTGCTTCTGCCAGAATTAAAGCACGGGAATCAATTGCAATTCTACCCTCTAAGCCTGTTCCAACAATAGGAGCTTCAGGCCTCATTAATGGTACAGCCTGACGCTGCATGTTTGATCCCATTAACGCCCGGTTCGCATCATCGTGTTCTAAGAAAGGAATCATTGAAGCGGCAATGGATACAATCTGATTAGGTGCTATATCCATGTAGCGAAGTTCTTTCGGATCCACTACCGGGAAGTCACCTTCGAAACGTGCCTTTACCTTCTCGTCTATAAACTCACCATTAGGCTTGAATTTAATGTTCGCTTGTCCAATATTATGAGTATCTTCTTCTTCCGCTGTTAAGAAGATCACATCATCTTTCACCTTAACTTTACCATTCTCAACATGTCGGTAAGGCGTTTCAATAAAGCCCATCTTGTTCACTTTAGCATGAACGCAAAGAGACGAAATCAACCCAATGTTAGGACCTTCCGGTGTTTCAATCGTACAAAGACGACCATAGTGCGTATAATGTACATCACGAACTTCAAAACCAGCGCGTTCTCGTGAAAGACCTCCCGGCCCAAGTGCCGACATCCTACGCTTGTGCGTAATCTCGGCAAGAGGGTTAGTTTGATCCATGAATTGAGAGAGCTGATTAGTCCCAAAGAAAGAGTTAATAACGGAAGACAAGGTACGCGCATTAATCAAATCCACTGGCTTGAAATCCTCATTATCGCGTACGTTCATACGTTCTTTGATGGTTCGAGCCATGCGGGCAAGACCCACTCCGAACTGTGAGTACAATTGTTCTCCAACTGTTCTTACTCTTCGATTGCTTAAATGATCAATGTCATCCACAACTGCTTTAGAATTGATCAGGCCAATCAAGTATTTAACAATTAAGATAATATCATGGGTAGTCAAAACGCGCTGATCCGAACTAAGATCAAGACCTAGCTTTTTATTAATCCGATAGCGGCCAACTTCACCAAGGTCATAACGTTTCTCACTGAAAAACAAACTCTGAATTACATCACGTGCCGTTTGTTCATCAGGCGCTTCTGTATTTCTTAGCTGGCGATAGATTTGCTCTACTGCTTCTTTCTCAGAGTTTGAGTTATCTTTTGCTAGTGTATTGAAAATGATATGATAGTCTGTAACATTTACGTCATCGCGGTGAAGTATGATTGATTTCACACCAGACTCGATAATCGTATCAACATCTTCGGCAGTTAAAACATGATCACGTTCCAGCAATACCTCATTGCGATCGATAGATACGACTTCGCCAGTATCTTCATCCACGAAATCCTCTGTCCACGTCTTAAGAAGACGGGCAGCAAGTTTGCGGTTTACAAATTTCTTAAGTGTATTTTTACTGGCTTCCACTTCCTCTGATAATCCAAACAAATCCAAAATAGCTTTGTCAGATCCATATCCAATCGCCCGCAGTAGAGTAGTTACCGGAAACTTTTTCTTCCGATCTATATACGCATACATCACAGAGTTCACATCCGTTGCAAATTCAATCCAAGAACCCTTGAACGGGATAATCCTGGCAGAATACAACTTAGTTCCATTGGTGTGCTTACTCATGGCAAAGAACACTCCGGGAGACCTGTGAAGTTGAGATACGATCACGCGCTCCGCACCATTGATCACGAAGGAACCCTTTCCCGTCATGTATGGAATATTCCCAAGGAATACCTCTTGCTCAATGGTTTGGAAATCCTCATTGTCCTCATCATTACAGGTGAGACGAAGTTTTGCCTTCAGCGGAACTGAATAGGTCAAGCCTCTGTCAATACACTCATCCACCGAATATTTTGGCGGATCGATTGTATAATCTACGAACTCCAAAACGAAGTTTTCGCGAGAATCAGAGATTGGAAAATTCTCAGCAAATACTTTGAATAGCCCCTCGTTCTGTCTTTTTTCAGCGGGGGTTTCGATTTGCAAAAAATCATTAAAGGATTGGAGTTGGACATCTAAAAAATCTGGGTATTCCAGAACTTTTTCAATGTGTGAAAAATCAATCCTGCTGTTAATAGTCTTCTTTGCCAAGGTGCTTATAAGTTTAAAAATCCTGGACTAGAAATATGAAACCGAAAATGGTGTACAAATAGATAAACCCCAGTCCGCCAACTGGCGGATCGGGGCTTAAAATTGGTTATAAGACGGTACCCTTCGCCTTCAAGAATTATTTCAACTCTACTTCAGCACCAGCCTCAATGAGTTGCTTCTTCAAGTTTTCAGCTTCGTCCTTCGGTAAGCCTTCTTTGATCGTTTTAGGAGCTCCATCAACCATATCCTTTGCTTCCTTCAAGCCTAGGCCAGTTAATTCTTTAACCAACTTCACAATCTGAAGTTTGTTAGCACCAGCTGCTTTCAATACTACATCGAAGTTGGTTTTTTCAGCTGCGGCAGCTGCTCCACCTCCTGATGCAGGACCTGCTACTGCTACGGCTGCGGCAGCCGGCTCAATGCCATGTGTTTCTTTCAGGTAAGAAGCAAGTTCATTTACTTCTTTTACGGTAAGTTCTACCAGTTGATCGCCAATTACTTTGATATCTGCCATGTTAATAAGTGTTTAAAAATTTTTACTCAAAAATTATTGTTTTCTTTCTTCCAATGCCTTCACCAAACCCGCAACAGTTTGCTTGCCGCTCAGGAGAGCCGAAAGAACATTTTTAGCAGGAGATTGTAACAATGAAATAATATCGCCAAGGAGTTCGTTTTTCGACTTCATCTCACTAAGCGTGTTAAGATGTTCCTCCCCTATAAATATGGAAGCATCTATGGAGGCAGCTTTTAACGCAGGTCTACCTTCTAATTTCTTTTGGTATTCCTTGATGGCTTTTGCTGGAGCATTGCTTGACTCTTTGGAGAAAATAACGCCAGAAAAACCGTGTAACACTTTGTATAAGTCCTCAAAATTTCCGCTCTGTTTCTCCAACGCTTTGCGAATAAGGGTGTTTTTGTAAACACGATATTCAACTCCGCCTTTAAAACAAATTCTCCGGAATGCATTGATTTGGGCTACCGTAAGTCCGGAAGCATCCGTGATGTAAAAGTGAGGGTGTTGAGAAAACTTCTCAGTCAACTCATCTATAACTAGTTCTTTTTCTTCCTTGGTCATGTGCGTAATTATTAACCTTCTATTGAACCTGTATCAACCTTAATGCCCGGGCTCATCGTTGTTGAAAGGCTAATACTTTGCAGGTATGTACCTTTCGATGATGCAGGCTTAAGCTTAGTCACCATGTGGATAAGTTCAGCAGCATTATCTTTTATTTTATCTGCGCTGAAGGAAGCCTTACCCACACTGGCATGTATGATTCCTTGTTTATCGATTTTAAAATCCACTTTACCGGCTTTTACTTCCTTAACAGCTTTCGCAACATCGAGTGTGACTGTTCCAGACTTAGGGTTAGGCATAAGACCGCGTGGACCAAGCACTTTACCCAACTTACCTACTTTCGCCATCACGGTGGGCATGGTGATAATAACATCAACATCCGTCCATCCTGCTTCAATTTTCTGAATATAATCTTCGAGGCCTACGTGTTCTGCACCGGCATCTTTTGCTTCTTGTTGCTTGTCGGGAGAGCAGAGCACTAAAACGCGAACTACTTTTCCCAACCCATGAGGAAGACTTACAACTCCTCTTACCATTTGGTCTGATTTCTTAGGATCAATTCCCAACCGAATATCCACATCAACCGATGAATCAAATTTCGCGAAGGTAATGTCTTTCACCACTTTAGAAGCCTCCTCCAAAGTGTATACCTTCTCCGGATCGTATTTGGCCATTACGGCTTTTCTATTCTTTGTTATCCTTGCCATGTCTTTATCTTATTTTTCCCAAGGTGCCGATCCACTTACTGTGACACCCATACTACGAGCTGTACCAGCGATCATTCGCATTGCCGAATCAATTCTAAACGCGTTAAGGTCAGGCATCTTGATCTCCGCTATTTTCTTTATTTGATCCCAGGAGATAGAGCCCACTTTTGCACGATTTGGCTCCTTTGAACCCTTTTGCAGTTTTATCGACTCCATAATCAAAATTGCTGCAGGTGGGGTTTTAATAACAAAATCAAAAGATTTGTCATTATATATACTGATCAACACTGGAAGAACCTGACCTGGTTTATCTTGAGTTCTCGCATTGAACTGCTTACAGAAGTCCATAATGTTGAGCCCCTTTGAACCAAGAGCAGGACCAATAGGGGGAGCTGGATTAGCAGCACCACCTTTTACCTGCAACTTTAAATAACCTACAATTTGCTTTGCCATTACACTGTTATTCTAACTTTTCAACTTGCATATAACTCAGTTCGACCGGAGTGTTCCTGCCAAATATTTTCACAGTCACATTCAATTTCTTTTTATCTTCAAAAATCTCCTCTACTGTACCTGTGAAACCACTAAACGGACCATCCATAACTTTAACGGATTCACCTTTTATGAAAGGCCTCTCCAGTTTAGCATCCTGTTCATCAATTTCATCTACTTTGCCCAAAATCCGATTTACTTCAGATTGGCGAAGCGGAACTGGATCTTTTGAAGAACTCGTCCCATTATTCCCTAAAAAACCAATTACACTAGGGATGTTATTCACTGAGTGGTAAGCCTCACCATTGGTCAAGTCGGCTGAAATAAGAATATAGCCGGGGAAGAAATTCTTTTCCCTTACGCGCTTTTTGCCGTTCCTCATCTCATATACCTTCTCGGACGGTATAAGTACCTGAGGGATATAATCAGTCAGTTTTGACCGTTCGATCTCAGTTTCCAGGTAAGCCTTTACTTTCTTTTCCTGTCCGCTTATAACCCGAAGCACATACCACTTTAGCTCGCCCATTTGATCTTATACCTTAAAATTCTCTATAAAACCAAGCCAAAGTATTCTTAAATCCCAAATCAATCAATCCAATAACAATCGCAAAAATCATAGAAGCCACCAGCACCAAAATGGCGCTGCTTTGAAGCTCATTAAATTTTGGCCATGAGACTTTATTACGGATCTCATCAATTGAATCAAGAATATAGTTTTTAAGCTTTTCCATTTCTTTTTTCTCTTTGCACGGGTGGAGAGACTCGAACTCCCAGCCAATGGTTTTGGAGACCACTACTCTACCAATTGAGCTACACCCGTAAACCTATTAAGTTCAGCTCCTTCCTTTAAATCCCACCCGTACCTTAATTTTAAAGGACTGCAAAGGTAAAACAAAGAGAAAGAAAACAAAAGCGTTTCCGAGAAAAATCTAGGAAACGCTTTGTTACTGATTATCAGTTATTTGCCTGATTGTATTAAAGCTTAGTCGAGGATTTCAGTTACCTGACCGGAACCAACCGTACGACCACCTTCGCGAATAGCGAAACGAAGACCTTTCTCCATTGCGATCTTGTTAATCAGCTCAACTTCAATTGAGATGTTGTCGCCTGGCATAACCATTTCAACTCCAGTTGGAAGTTTACACTCTCCTGTAACGTCAGTAGTACGGAAATAAAACTGAGGCCTATATTTATTAAAAAAGGGAGTGTGACGGCCACCTTCTGCTTTCGACAAGACATAAACTTCAGCCTTGAACTTAGCATGTGGAGTTACTGTATTTGGTTTGCATATAACCATACCACGGCAGATTTGCTCTTTTTCAATTCCGCGAAGTAACAAACCAACATTGTCACCAGCTTCACCCCTATCCAGGATTTTGCGGAACATTTCCACCCCTGTGATAGTCGAAGTAAGGTTTTCAGCACCCATTCCAAGGATTTGAACTGGATCACCCGTTTTGATAATTCCGCGTTCAATACGACCCGTTGCTACCGTTCCACGACCGGTGATTGAGAAGACGTCTTCAACAGGCATTAGGAAATCTTTATCGATCAAACGAATAGGGATAGGAATAAAATTATCAACAGCTTCCATCAACTCTTCCACCTTCTCAACCCACTTTGCTTCACCGTTCAACGCACCAAGTGCTGAACCACGAATCACCGGCATCGTATCGCCAGGGAAGCTATAAGACGACATCAATTCACGAACTTCCATTTCTACTAGGTCAAGCAATTCAACATCGTCAACCAAGTCAACTTTGTTCATAAACACGACCAGAGCTGGCACACCAACCTGACGAGCTAAAAGAATGTGCTCGCGGGTCTGAGGCATTGGACCATCTGTAGCGGCCACAACAAGAATAGCGCCATCCATCTGGGCAGCACCCGTAACCATGTTTTTCACATAGTCAGCGTGACCCGGACAGTCTACGTGAGCGTAGTGTCTTTTAATTGTTGAATATTCAACGTGCGAGGTATTAATCGTAATACCTCTTTCTTTTTCCTCCGGAGCGTTATCAATGGAAGAGAAATCTCTCATTGAAGCAAGTCCTTTTGCGGACAGAACCTTAGTAATTGCAGCCGTAAGAGTGGTTTTACCGTGGTCAACGTGACCAATTGTACCAATGTTTACGTGCGGTTTCGAGCGGTCAAATGTTTCCTTTGCCATATTTGAAAATCCCAGTTAAAGTTTAAAGTGTATAAATAATTTAAAAGTTACTATTCTAAGCTTCTTTACTAGAGAAGCACTACACCCTAAACATATTAAGCCTTTCGAATAAGGGTTATTCGTTAAATCTCAGATACTTAAATGATGGCGCTACCCATCGGTTATCAAAGATTCATTAACAACAATATTTCAAAACCCAAAATCACCCGAACGTTTTCGGATGAATATCTCCCTACATTAATCACCAACCTTGAGCTGTTGATGAGGATTGAACTCACGACCTTCCCGCCCTTTGGCGGGATGCTCC
>ERZ1292625.255-Hain-H41-01um-R1-255-length-91463-cov-7_pt2 | contig 28330 bp, 35 predicted proteins | sample MGYA00564400_ERZ1292625 | MGnify/ENA primary metagenome ERZ1292625 (study PRJEB36523, sample SAMEA6512639) | groundwater metagenome | collected 2019-01-08 | study: AquaDiva: Metagenomics assemblies of 32 groundwater samples | reverse complement strand
TTGACTTCATTAACAGTAACAATTTTCAGCGTCATCATAATTTGGATTATGATAAAGTCTTTAGAAGAATAACCTCAGTTAGAAATTTCAAGAATCTTAACTTTGAATATTAGTTTTTTACCAGCAAGAGGATGATTTAAATCAATAGTAACAAAATCATTAGTAACTTTAGTTATTCTAGCAGGAAATTGTCTTCCATCAGGTGTTCCTACCATTAGTTGCATATTTTCTTTAGGTTCTTGGTCTTGAGGCAAGGCATTTCTAGGAACATTATTGATTAAATGAGAATTTATTTCACCATAACCTTCTTTAGCTTCAATTACAAATTCTTTTTCCTCACCTTTTTTCATTCCAATAATATTTTTTTCAAAGCCAGGAATCATCTGTCCTTCCTCAATTGTAAACTCAAGTGGATGATTATGGTCTCCATGACTTGAAGAGTCAAAGACTTCTCCAGACTCAAATCTTCCCTCATAATCTACTTTGACTTTATCTCCTTTCTTAATCATGCAACTTTATTTAGAAATATATCTTATTTAAGCCTTTGCATAATCATAAATGAAACCAACTAAAGACTATCCAGATAACCACAACTAAAAAAAGAAATCCAAATATTACTAATCCTACCTTATATAAAATCCCTAATGCTGGAACTAAAGCACCAACAAACATCAAAGCTAAAGCAATTATTAAAAATAAGGCTCCTGGCCCGACTTTCTTAAAAAAATCTAGAGGGTTTTTCCAATAACTTATGTTATCCATAATAAAATAAGAACTAATGGACTTTTATACTTTTACTTCCAGAAGGATTATACTTTACTTTTTCTGAGAAGTCGCTTTTTTTTTAACTAAAAAGACAACCAATACAATTACTAGTAATACTACTATTCCTATTATCCACATCATCGAATTACTTGATTTAGCTACCTCTGGAGTCTTTACAGTATTAGTATCAGCAGCAACAGCTTCAGCGTCCTTAGCAGGAGTAACCTTTTCAGCTATACTAAAGAAGCTAAATCCAGGTGAAATTGAAGCTAATACATAATTATCTCCCTCTTCAGTGATTGTTGTAGGCAATTCTACCCAAGCACTATTAACTAGTCTAAACAAAGCAACTTTATCTTTACTCAATTGATTATCTGTAACCCATTTCTTACTAACTAATGTAGTTATTGTAGCACTACTAATCTTTCCATCAACATTTGTTGCACTTATCTCTAAATATTTGTAAACTTTTCCACCCTTACTAACTGCACCACTAGGTTTATCATTAAACTTATTAATGGTAACTTTAACATCTTGAACTTTATTATTAACTGTAATCTCTAAACTCTTTAAACCAAAACTAGAATCTAATCCAGAGATAGTTTTAGAATCTCCAGCACTTATGGAATCAAATGTTCTCTGAACTTTTCCAGTTGAAGCACCAGCACCAGTCGTAGTTCCACTAGATCCACTTCCTCCAGAAGAACCTCCTGATGAACCTCCACTTCCTCCAGAAACTGAGTAATCATAACTACCACTTCCAGTTATATTTACCATATTAGTTGCTGAACAAGTAGATGTGTGTGGTCCACTACTAGCAGTATCAGTAGTACTTGCAGAACCAGTGCTTCTTATGCCTGAATGAGCATCACTGGAAGAACAAGTACAAGTTATAGTATCTCCCTGTTCAACAGGATTAGGAGTACAAGATAATGAAACTGAAGGGGCAGTATTATCAAATCTAAGATCAAGGACATTAGTGCTATTTTGATTTCCAGCAGTATCATTTACAACAATCGTAACATTATAACTTCCATCAGCATAAGATGCAGTATTTACAGAAGCAGACCAACGATTATCAGCCAAAAAGCTCGCAAAAACAGTTGTAGAATTGGTACTATTAGTTATATTAAGCATAACTGATCCAATACTACTATTCAAATCAGATACTGAGAAATTAAACACATAAGTACCAGTTATATTATGCCCAGTACCCACAGATGTAATGTTAGCAGCTACAGCATTAGGATTAACAGAATCAAGGATAATTTGCATTCTAACTGATGAATTCATATTTCCAAGACTATCATTAGCATATACCGTTATATTATACAATCCATCATTAAATGCAGTAACGTTCCATGTAGCATTGAAATATCTACTGCTAATACTATCACCTGCAGATGCATTAGTAGCAAGCAGTATAGCAACTTGAGTACTAGAGGCATTAGTAATATTAAAACGCACAGAACCTAGATTAACCAAAGAATCTATTATTGAGACATTAATGGTATAAGCACCAGTAGTCGCATTAGACAAATTATATCCTGTTCGAGGAGTCATATTAGCAACAACAGCAGGAGCAAGAGCATCGAATACAACATTCTCAGAGCCATTAACACTTCCACGAACATCTGTTGAGGTGCTAGCATTACTTATAGTTGCATTTATAGTATAATTTCCATTGGCTAAAGTAAGATTTAATATTATCCAACATGCATTTATAGTACATGTTTGATTATTTACTAAAGAAGTGTTAGCGAGAACTATTCTAGTTCCATTTCCATTAGGATTTGCATAAATTGTAAAGTTGTTAGCAGTATCAATATCAGTCACGTTTGTATAACTTATATTAAACAAGACATTTGTCTTAGTATAATTTGTTCCATCAACAGGAGAAGTAATATTGACGGCAGCACTAGCAAAATTCATAGAAAATAAAACCGTAAAAACTAAAACCAAGCCAACAACAATGAACGCACTCTTTTTGGAAACCATCTTTTTACAAAATTAACTACTAACTATTAGTATATAAATGTTTTTACGATTTGATTTTAAAGAGAAAAGTAGGATTTATTAAATAAATTTTAATTTCTCCGTCAGAAAAATAATTTATAAAAATATTTCAAAATTCAATTTGTTATTTTAAAAAAGTAAGAACTCAAAAAATAATCGATATGATTTATACTCGCTTGAAACCCTTAAAAACTCTCATTCTCATAAATAAAAATGCCTCTATAGCTCAGTGGTAGAGCATTTGATTCGTAATCAAAGGGTCGAGGGTTCAAATCCCTCTAGAGGCTTAGATCTTAACAAACATTAAAAAGAAGAAAAATATTGAAACTATATGGAAAATGTTACTATAAAACAAGCTCAAGAGATGATAAATCTCTTTGTCAAAGAGAGAAATTGGCAAACTACTGAGACAGATACAGTATTACATATAATTGAAGAGCTAGGAGAGATTGCAAGAAATGTTCTGAAAATGAAGAATTATGGAGGACAACATACTTCAAACTCAAATATAAATATGGATGAAGAACTAGGAGACATATTATATTTAATACTAAAATTATCAAACCAAACAAATATTAATTTAGAAAAGGCATTTATAAATAAGTTAGATATGATTAGAAATAAATATCCTGTTAAATAGTTCAAAATAACAATAATATTTATAAAACTAGTTTCTATCTGTTTTTCATAAAAAGAGTTAAAATGGGAAGCAATCTAGACTTAAGAAAATTTCAAAATACAGATTCTATACAAGATGCATTCTCAAAAATAGTATCTGGCGGTAAGGTAGGTTATAAAACGATTGTAGAAAGAAAGAAAGTTCCTCCAAAATGCAGTAAATGTGGTAGAGGTGGAGACCCAGATCAAAAGTTCTGTCCTCAATGTGGGGGAAAAATGGTTGTTCCATTGACTAATTGTCCGGGATGCAAAAAGCCAATAGATGAAACAGAGAAATTCTGCACAGATTGTGGTCATCAACTCAAAGAATAGTTTTATTAATTATCTTTCTAATCTATTATCATGAAATCTGAAATAGCTCAATTACTATCTAAAAATATCAACTTAAATAAAGAAGATATTGAAAAGTTAATAGAAATACCACCATCACCAGAACTTGGAGATTATGCTTTCCCTTGTTTTACATTAGCAAAAGAATTAAAGAAATCTCCGATGAATATCGCAGAAGACCTATCTAAAAAGATAAAATCTTCCGAATTTGAAAAAATAGAGGCAAAGGGCCCATATATTAATTTCTTTGTAAACAAATCTAATTTTGTAAAATCAGCTTTAAAAGAATCTGGAAAAAAAGATTTTGGAAAATCTAAACTAAAAGGCAATATTTTGATTGATTACTCACACCCTAATGTTGCTAAACACTTTGGAATACACAATCTTCGTTCAACTCTAATAGGCCATGCGATATACAATACTCTAGAATTTTCAGGATACAAAGTGAGTAGTATAAATCATCTAGGAGATTGGGGTACTCAATTTGGAAAGCTTCTCGTAGCATATAAACAGTTCAGAGGAAAATCAGAAATAAACAATATTGAATCATTAAACAATCTATACATTAAATTCCATACCGAAGCAGAAAAGAATCCAGAATTAGAAGAAAATGCCAGAAATGAATTTAAAAAACTTGAATTAGGAGATAAAGAAGATCTTAAACTCTGGAAGTTATTTAGAGAGATATCACTAAAAGAGTTTGATAAAACCTATAAGATATTGGGTATTAAATTTGATGAGATTAAAGGAGAAAGCTATTTCAAAGATTCTGTAAAGACATTAGTGGCTGATTTAAAGAAAAGACATATTGCGGAAGAAAGCGAGGGAGCTCTAGTGATTAAACAGCCTGGAGAAAGACCTCCATTGATACTTCAAAAATCTGATGAAGCATCTACATACGCTTCAAGAGATTTAGCAGCTATTCTGGAGAGAATGAAGTCAAAACCTGATAAGATTCTTTATGTGGTAGACAATGCACAATCACTGCATTTTGAACAAGTTTTTGAGGCAGCAGAGAGATTAGGAATAAATAGAAATAAATTAGAACATGTAAAATTTGGAAGGTTACGTTTTGAAGATTCACAAATGTCTACAAGAACAGGTAATATAATATTATTTGAATCTCTTCTTGAAAAAGCAGAAGAAGAAATAAAAAAGATAATTAACGAAAAGAATCCTTCTTTGAAAAATAAAGACAAAACAGCTAAGCAGGTAGCATTAGCATCAATTATTTATCATGATTTACAGAATAACCGATTGCATGACATAATATTTGACTGGAAAACTGCCTTAAGTTTTGAAGGTAAGTCTGGCCCTTATATTCTTTATACTTACGCAAGAGCCTCATCAATTTTAAGCAAAGTCAAGAAAAAAACAGGCAAATTATCCTTTCCTAAATCGATAGCTGAGAAAGAATTTTTACTTGCAAAGAAAATAAATTCATTTCCAGAAGTAGTGGAAAAATCAGCAAGAGATTATTCACCACACACAATAGCAGAATACTCTTATGAATTAGCACAATGTTTTAATGAGTTTTATCATTCATGTCAGGTTATAGGTTCGGAAGAAGAATCATTTAGACTTTCTTTGATAAAATCTTTTCAAATTACTCTTAATACCTCTTTGAATTTAATAGGAATAACACCAGTAGATGAAATGTAATAATACAATTAATTTTATATACCTTAAATTGTCAGAAGAAACATGGAATTAATAAGCGTTCTTTTGACTTCAACAACTTTACTTTTATTAGTTTTCTTCATAGTGCTAATAGTTTTTCTTTCTAAAAAACCAAAACAAAGAAGAAATATAACTTCTGATTTAAGAAGAATAAAAAGGCAGATAGTCCAAGATGACTCTGAAGAATATTACTAATCACTAAAGAAAGTTTATTAATTACTAACAAACTCATAATTCTATGATATTAGGATACTATGAAACCAGATTCACAAATTTTGGAGATCAGTTATCTAGAGCTGTTGTGGAAAAAATATTGAAAAGAAAAGTTCATGCAATAAATCTAAGCAAAGATAAAAATATTTCAGGCAAATTAATTGCATTAGGTTCTATATTTCACTATGCTGAAAAAGGAGATACCATTTGGGGGACAGGTATAAACCCTTACTGGCAAAAGCCAAAAAAGCTTTTTTCTTTTTTCAAAAAAGCAAAAAATCTAGATATAAGGGCAGTTAGAGGACCACTTACGAGAGATCATATCCTGAATAATCTAAATATCATCTGTCCAAAAGTCTATGGCGACCCAGCATTATTAATTCCAAAATTATTTCCAAAACTAAAAAGAAATCCTAAAAAAGATTATGGAATCATTCCCCACATTAGAGACATTCATCTTTTCGTAGATAATCCAAATCTAATTTCTCCATCACATGAATGGAAAAAAGTAGTAAAAGCAATACTAAAATGTAAATTTATAATTTCTAGTTCATTACATGGATTAATAGTAGCTGAAGCATTTGGCATACCTGCCCGTTGGCTTCATAATTCTGATCTTCCAAGTTATGAAAAAGAAGGAACTTTCAAATACAATGATTATTATTCAAGTACGAACCGTTCATTAAATGACTACGCTTCAACAATAGAACAAGCCCTGGAAATGGGTGGAAAAGAGAAAATAAAAGATTTTGATTATCAAGCTTTGCTTGATTCATTTCCGTATGATAAATTTAAATGAAAGGAGATTATCCTAACCAGTAAACTTAAAAACTACCTCTTCTCGTCTAAATTGTAGAAGAGCTTGCATGCTAGCCCCATGCAATCCGCAAACGGGCTTTATGGCGGAGCTTAAAGGAGTGCGTGAGGCAGACATATTGCAGTCTCGTATCAAACGTTGACGCTTTGTCCTGTTCGATCGTACTCTTGTGAAATGGGTCAGGCCTTGATCGGAGCAGCCCTAAGCAGGAAGTATGGTGCTTACAGGGTTGCAAAGCCGAGAATGACTCGAGATCAACTGCCATATGAAAACCAGGCAATCTCCCCATCTACATTTTTTGCACAAAACTATAAAAACATCTTTTATCTTAATTCATCATGAACAAAAAGGCCCAGTTTTTTCTTATAGCTGCTTTAATAATTGCAGGAATAATTCTTGCTTTGTCTCAGACATTCACAAGTTCATCAGTTGAACCTCATGAAACAATTGCTTATGATTTATCAAATGAAGTTTATTATGAAGCTAGCCAGGTGATAGATAATGGAGTTTTCAATGAAAAAACTCAAGAAGACATTACAGAAGAATTATCTAATTTAACAGAGTATTATTCAAAAATAAATCCTGACAGCGATATAAGTATAGTATATGGAAATCCAGATTCGGCAAATCATCTACAAGAGATTTCTTACAATTATGAATTAGGAAGAGCAGTATCAAACTCCATTCCATTTACAACTGAAGATTCACAATTTTTAGATGCTAAAGAAAAAAGAAAAGTAAGAGTGAAAATGAATTCAAAAGACAAAGATAAAGAAGTGGTAAGAGATTTTGAAGTGCAAAAAGGCCAAAATCTTTATCTCGTTGTAAAGAAGAAGATTAAAAACGAGCAATTCGTAATATCAAGATAAAATGAATAGAATAAATAAAAGAGGGTTAAGTGAGATGGTAAGCTATGTTCTATTAGTTATAATTGCAATAGGAATAGGATCTATAGTTTTTGTTTATTTACAAGTTTATGTTCCAAAAGATAAAGCCACCTGTCCAGATGATACTTCAATAATAATAGAAAGTTATTCATGTCAAAATTCTTCTACTGGAAGGCCTTCAAATCTTTCTTTAACTCTAAAAAATAATGGCCTTTTTACATTAAATGCAGCATACATAAGAGTTGGTGGAGAAAACCGAGAGGTAAAAGATTTAATTAATGATCCAAGAGCACGAGGAGCAAACGCATCTAGTTTCTATCTATCAGCAGGCTTGCAAGCTCCAACAACGCCTGGCACAGTAACCTCTGCTTTCACAGGCCTAGCACCAGGAGCTTCAACAACTAGAATTTATCATCCAGGTATACTTAATCACTCAGGAAATTACGGAATAGAAATCCAACCAGCAGTGGGCACATCAAATAAGTTAACTATTTGTGAAAAAGCCACAATTGTCCAGACAATAACTTGTAGTTAATTTAGTCCATTTCACACTACAATAATCTATTTATAACTCCCGTTTCAGATTATTTTATGAAGTTTGCACATTTAGGTGATTGCCATTTAGGAGGATGGAGACAGCCAGAGCTTAGAGCTTTAAATTTCCAATATTTTCAACAAGCAATTAATTACTGTTTAAGAGAAAAAGTAGAATTTATTCTTATAACTGGAGACTTATTTGATTCTGCTTATCCACCAATAGATTCTCTGAAAGAAGCATTCAATGAATTTAGAAAGTTAAAAGAAGCAAAGATTCCAGTCTTTCTTATAGCTGGAAGCCACGATTATTCTGCCTCTGGAAAGACTTTTTTAGACGTTTTAGAAACTTCAGGATTCTGCAAAAATGTTTCAATATTTGAAGAGAAAAATAATATTATTTATCTTCAACCTACAATTTACAAAAATGTAGCAATTTACGGCTATCCGGGAAGAAAGTCAGGCATGGAAGTTCAAGATATAGCAAGAATGAAACTACAAGACTCTCCAGGGCTTTTTAAAATTCTTATGTTACATACAGCAATAAGAGATGCAGTAGGAACACTGCCAATTCCAGCCGTAGAGGAAAATATGTTGCCAAAAATAGATTATCTAGCGTTATCTCACTTGCATATATTCTACACAAAGGAAAATAGAGCTTATTCGGGTCCAATCTTCCCAAATAATATATCAGAATTAGAAGAGCTTCAATCAGGTTCTTTCTGCATATTCAACAATGGTAAGATAAAGAGAGAAATAATTGCTTTAAAGAAAGTATCAGCATTTAATCTCGAAATAAATGATGCTTTAAATTCAACACAACAAATAATCTCTTTTCTAGATCAACAAGATTTATTAGAGAGAATAATCATTCTAAACTTATCAGGGATACTCGAAAAAGGTAGAATTTCAGATGTAGATTTCAACAAAATAGAAAATTTTGCAAGGAAGAAAGGAGCTTTTTCTTTTCTCAAAAGCACAACTAAATTAAGGCATCCAGACTCAGAAATTGTATTTGAAGAAGCAGAAGCTAATCAACTTGAATCTTTAATTATAGATCAATTTACTTCAAAAAATCAGAGTAAGTTCAATCCTTCAATAAATAATCTTCTTCGTACTCTACAAATAGAGCAGATGGAAGAAGAAAAGTCAGCAGTATTTGAAGAGAGATTATATGAGGAAATAAAGAAGGTAATAGAGATATAAAATGCAATTCAAAAAATTAAAAATTAAAAATCTTAGAAGTTATGAAGAACAGGAGATAGAATTTCCAGCAGGTTCTCTACTTCTTTCAGGCAATGTAGGCTCTGGAAAAACCACCATCCTTTTAGCTATTGAATATGCTTTATTCGGTCTTCAGGCAGGTCAGAGGGGCTCCGCATTACTAAGAAACAATACTGAAGAAGGTGAAGTTAGCTTAGAGTTAGAAATAGATGGTAATGCAATAATCATAGAAAGGCGTTTAAAGAAAGACTCGAAATCTATAACTAACGACTATTCAGCAATTACTATAAATGGTGAGAAGAAAGAATGCTCAACAACTGAACTAAAGACAAAAATTCTGGAATTAATAGGTTATCCTTCTGAGTTCGTAAAGAAAAACAACCTTCTTTACAAATACACTCTTTACACTCCCCAAGAACAGATGAAGAATATAATTTTAGAGGATGCAGAGACAAGGTTCTCTATCTTAAGGCACGTTTTCGGCATAGATAAATACAAGACAATAAGGTCAAATTTAGCCCTTATTTTAATTAGAATAAAAGACAAGGTAAAGGAAATTCAAATAACTCTTAAAGACTTAGAGACGGATAAACTCAATTTGATAAATTCAGAGTCAAAGATAACCGTTCTTGAAACTAAAATAGTTAATGTGGAAAGTCTTCTAAAAGAAAAGATTTCCTTTAGAAAATCAATAGAAGGAGAGATAATTGTCCTAACAAGATATATAAAAGAAAGGGAAAAGCTTGAAACTGAGCTTGAAAAAGCAAAAGTTTTCTCAACATCAAAGCATGACCTCCTAAGAGGATTGGAGATGGAGGAATTAGAGATAAAAAGAGCAATTGAAGAGTTTAAAGAAAAGTTCGATGAAGAGGTATATAATTCAATTAATCAGGAAATAATTAATCAGAAAAAAATACTTGAAGAATTAAACCTTTTATACATAAATAATGAAAGCTCTCTAAAGTCTCTTCTAGCTATGAAAGATGAAGTTTCAAAGAAAAAAGAAAGTATCTTTTCAATTGATATTTGTCCAACTTGTCTTCAAGATGTCTCTCAGAATCATAAGCACATTATATTGAATGAAACTGAAAACAAGATAAGTGAGGCAAAAAAGAAAGAGGCTCTTCTCAAGGACGAAAACACCCTAATCTTAAATAAAATGTATCTTTCAAAGGCATTAGTTCAAAAGTTAGAATCTCAGAGATCCTACTTGGAAATATTAAGGTCAAAAGCAACTTATCTTGAGAAAGCCAAGTTAAAGCTTACAGAAATGAGAAAATCAAAGGAGAAAACAGTAAAGGACATAGAACTATTAATAAATCATATTACGGAATTAAAAGAGCAGATTTTCAAATCTTCTCCTAATGATCTAATTTTCAAGAGAAAAAACCTCGAATTGAAGCAAGCATTTGCAGATGAGAAAGATGTAGAGATTTCTAGAGCAGAACTAAAGAAGGAACTCCAATTGACTCATATAGAAATAGCTAAATTGAAAGAAGAAATAGAGTCAAAAGAAAAATTGAAAACATCACTCTCTTCTTTAATAGACTTGCATGATTGGCTTTCAAATCAATTTCTAAGTCTTATAAATCATATAGAAAGACAAGTTATGATGAAACTTAGACAGGAATTCTCCAGGCTATTCAGAAGCTGGTTTGCAATGATCACTTCCGAATCTTTCGAAGTTCATTTAGACGAAAACTTCACCCCTTTAATAATTCAAAATGGAATAGAAATGGATTATTCATATCTTTCTGGTGGAGAAAGAACAGCAGTAGCCTTAGCATATAGACTAGCATTAAATCAGACAATTAATTCAGTATTCAGCAGTATAAAGACTAAAGACATAATAATCTTAGATGAGCCTACTGAAGGTTTTTCTGCAACTCAAATAGAAAGAATAAGAGAAATCTTTGAACAATTAAAAGTCAAACAATTAATCCTTGTCAGCCACGAACAAATAATCGAAGGTTTCGTAGATCATGTAATAAAGATAAAGAAAGAGGTAAACAGTTCTATAATTGATTCATCTGGTTTAGTTTTATAACAATATAATTAATTATTCTACTTTAGTTTTGTCAACTAATCCTTCCTTAGTTCTCGCTCTCTCAATATCTAGTCTCTCTAAAAAATACCCTCTAGTATAATCTACTAATTCTCTAGCATAGCTTGCTCCAAAAATGGCAGAGCTTCCAAGTACAACTGTATCTCGGTCAAAAAACATACCACATGCTATACCTATTAATCCAACAGCTCTTAAAGCAAAAGCAGAACCACTTTCATATGTAGGCATTCTCGCAGGTATTTTTTTATCTTCCATAAATTACATTCAAAATTACAGTATTTAAACCCTTTTCATTAATAATTAATTGATTATTTATAATTTCCCCCAATCACCGGCTTTGCACGAAATCAAGCCCTAATTCCGTGCAAAAATAACTATTTTATAAATTGCGCTATGATTGGTATTGTTTGAATTATTCCTGTAATTGTGCTAATGATTGTCAATATTACTACTAAAATAGTGAGCTTATGCGTTCTTTTGTTATAAATTGAAGTCTCTTCATCATTATCCCAATTCACCATAGAAATAGCCATATTTATTCCTTCCTTAGTAAGACGATACATTATTGGTTCGTTTTCTTTTTTAGGAGCTAATTCAAGCAATTTATCTCTGCATAATTCATTCACTATTTTTTCACCAATCTCTTTTCCAAAATACGATTCAAATATTCCAAAATATTGATACGCAGGATAACCCTTGAAGAGTTCCATCATTACTTTTTTAAATTTAGTAATAACTGGAACTCCATCTATTTCACCTCTATAAACTTTCTTTAAATCCATTTTAAGATGAAATATATCTCCTTTTTGCTTTAATAAAGTCTATGGCGATATTGTTTAAGAAAATTTCTTGTATCAAAACGCAGATGTTGTGAACTAAAACCTTAGCTAAGATTTCATTATCTTGAGAGGGTATCTTTTTACATTTAACGGAATTACCGAACTTTCTTTTTATCATTGAAATTGTAGATTCTACATTGCTTCTTTTATGATAATGTTCTAAGAACTCTTCTTGATGATCTCTAAAAAATCTAAACATAGTTCTCCAAGTAAAACTATCACCCCCACCTTTCCCTTGACCATTGTTCCATCCTTTCTTGAAAAGGATATATGCAACTCCTCCTAAGTCTCTAACGCAATTATAATTTGATTTAGAAACATAACCTTTATCAGCACTAATCTCTCTTATCTTGAAATTTCTACCAGTAGAATGTGCTAAATCTTTAAAATAATTAGTGTCGTGACTATTACCTTCACTAAGAATAACAGAAGTCACAATATTTGTTTTAACTCCACAAATTAAATGACATTTTCTCCACTTTCCAACTCTTTTATCTTTTTTATGTCTATAATCGTAATATCTTACATGATTTACAGTTGAAAATCCAGTAGAATCTATCGCAAAATCTAATTCAACTTGATGTAATGGAAGAGCTGAAATCTCTACCAGTCTTGTGAGAGTATAAGTTAAATCTCTTCTTTCTAGATGATCTAATAATGTATTAAATGGTATGTCTGAATCTGTGTATCCAATCTGTCTAGCCATTTTCAAATCGGACTGTATCCTTCTAGTAGAAGTATTATTATAAGCTCTTAAACAAATTGCATAAACTACATCTTTCAAAGGTTTACGTTTTCTACCTTTCTGATGTGTTGGTTCTTCTACAAGTAGGCATATATCTTTCAATAATCTTACAAATAGAGATTTTTCTCTTGTTTGACTTTCGTTATAATTATGCCAATCAAATTTATTATCCATTATGTTATTTTAGTCTATATTTGCATATATAAATGTTATGTATTTAAAGTCTAAAATAATATAGTCTAACAAAAGATTTAAATAATGTATTAGCAGTCTATTATATATTATGGATAAAAGAGGGATACCTAAAGAAATCATCAAAGAATTAGATATAAAGAGTAAAAAGCCTAAAGAAGTTTATGAGGTTGGAGTAGTAGTTGAAATGCATCAAGTAAAAATACCCTTGCCTAAAAAAATAAGACTAGCTTTAAAATTAAATAAAGGTGCAAGATGTAGGATAATTTATGACCAAATAAAAAAAGAGGTAATATGTAAATTTTGATGGAACATAAACTAAATCCTATCGCATCTAAAATTCTTTCTGTGTTAATAAAAAATGAAGATTATATGAATACAACAGAAATAGCAAAAGAATCTAAAGTTTCTTGGAATACTGCTTTAATTTATCTTAATGATTTTTGGAAAAAAGGATGGGTTGAGAAAGAAGGGAATACTAATGTTTATTGGAAAGCGATTGTTTATTAAAACTTTACAATATTTGCAAATATATTAGTAGTGTTATGATATTTTTTTATCTCTAATAATTAGTTCAAAAAGATATGCTATATTTTCTGCTTTCATTTCTATTTTTCCTAAAGCTTCTTTATATTCCTCCAAAATCTTTTTAGCATCTAAATCAATTATATGTTTCAAAGAATGGATACTTATTCCTATAACTAAACAAGAAAATGTAATACTTGATATTATAATGACATCAAAGATAAAATTTTTATAAAACTGACTAGATATTATTAAAAGTAGTATAATTATATTAACATAAATACATTTTCTAAACCACCAACTTACATTATTAATGCTTTTCTTTAGTTTATTCCTTTTTACTTCCATTCCACTGACTATAATATCTCTTTGTTTGGTTTGTAATTTTAAACCATTAATGGAATGATCAAAATCCTCATCTACCTGCTTTCGCATATTAGCGAAACCAAATATTATAGTTATAACGGCAAGTAACCCTAGATTTACTGTGGCAAATAACTCATAATTAGTTATTACTGCACTTGCACTTGAAAAAAGATAAAAAAAATCCATGCAAATCTATGTTGCGAAACTAGGTTATTATCTCTTCACCTCTTAAATGATTGTCAAAAAACTCACCCATCTTTTTAGCAATGTCTGGGCTATTGAAATTCACTATTGCTTTAATAGAACGACTTTTCAAATCACTATCTTTATGAGGTTGTTCTATTCTAAAAGATTCATCATCAGAAATGATGATATGATTTTTCAACGGATTCTTCTTATTCATATGAAAAAGTTTAACTTTGTTTGAGATACATTTAGGAATATCTTTTATCTTTCCTGATTCTATTATTATCTCAATATTAACTCCCTTATTTACTGCCTCTTCAAATACTTTAGATATTCTAGAATCATTATAAAATCCATCCCATAGTTTGCCAGTGAATATTCTTATTTTTTTCTTGGCTTTCTTAATTAAAATATATATTAAGAAAATAGCGTGGCTCATATCAGAGTTTTGAATGTCCAAATCCATCTTTCTGTCTAAAGCATCAATAACAATTTGTTGATATTGAGGATCTATCTCTTTCCAATCCTGTTGTAGACTACCATTTGGAAATATATCAAAATCCATTTAAGAAAAAGCAAACCCTCCTTTCATACAATATACACTTGTAAATTCCTTTAAATATCTTTCTTTCATATTTTTTTTAACATAAGATAGAATATATATCTATTGTCGTTGTAATATATACATCATTTATTTAAGGTAATTTCAATGATAGTGTTTATCTAATCACTTTTAGCTCTAATTAAGTATAATCTATGCTACTGCAACTATAATCACTACTAGTGATTATGGTGTATCTCTTACTAAAACAACTAGTTTGTTTGTATCCTCTCAAATTTTTAAATAATAACACTTACACTCTCCAATCAACACCCCATAATTATCCACTCTGCTCAATCCACAATTGACTACTGGTCTATTTTGATAACCTCTTACTGCACTAATATTATTAGGAAAACTATCGCTACAAGTGAAACTAGTGAGTGAACTTTCGTTACTAATTCTAAAATATGTCCTCTCAATTTTATGTCCTTTAAATAAATCATAATTACCTTCATCGTATACAAAATCAAATAGGAAACTACCTATCTCTTCAATAGAATAAGTATTAGTTAAATTAAGAATTTTAATTTCATTTTCCTTATCAGACATTTTATCAATCCAATAACCTCTATAACCGAGGAACATTAAAAGAACAGCAATAATCAATATTGAAGATATTTTTACTAGTTCTAAATTATTAGATTTTATTTCTTCTTGCATATCAGTTCCTTAATAGATGCTATCAATTAGTTGCATTCCTTTATTTATAAAACTTGCGATTAATTAGAAGCATGACGAGAAGGATAGCTTTAGAGATAAAAAAGAAGATATTTGATATATTAAAAGACAAAGAAATAAGCATTAGAGAATTAGAAACAAAGGTTGATACAAATCATAAAACTACCTTAGCACAACTTCAAGAACTTGAATACTTAGGATTTGTAAAGATAACCAAACATGAAAAAAGTGAAGCCAATGGTAGACCATTTACTAGTGTAAAGTTGATTAAAAAACCTTAATCGTTTTTCGGCTTGATTAAATAAGTCCCATTATTGACTTATTTTTTTAACAGAAATCATAGATTTAACAATCAATCTATGAACATTCTCTTTCTCCCTATTGATATACATAATGTTCGTGTCTAAATTCTCTTTTTCCTTGTTTATCTCTAATAATCTCTTATCAAGCTCACTCATCTGTTTTAGCAAATTTGCTACTTTTTTATTCATTGTTTATACCTCCCTCATCATTCCAATTTTGAGAACCTAAATTCCTTAACCCTTTTTCAAGATTAATAAACCTTTTTTCTATTAAATCTATTTTATTATTCAGTTGCCTTATAGCTAATACTAAATCATCTAATTCCCAAATATAGTGTTTTTTCTTTCCTTTTAGAACAATATCTATTCTTTCTTTTTCAGATGGTGTAAATTCACGTCGTTCTTCATCCTCTTTAATAGATTCATATCCCATACCTCTATGTTGATTACCTGTTTAAAATATCTTCCAATCTCTAAAGAGTAATGACTTCTAACATCCATTTCCGTGCAGGAAAGCTCATTCGTGCAAAGCCCCAATCACCAAAAGCCTTAAATACCAGTAATTTATATGAATAAAGTCAGAGGTTCTAGTCTTATGTATAATATGAACAACATGAATAATAATATGAATAACATTACCAATGAACTTGGAATGAATGTAATAAAATCAAATACTAGTCTAGTTGGCATTAAATGCAAAGACGGAGTAGTTCTTGGAGCAGATAGAAGAGCAACAGCAGGATCAATAGTAATGAGTAAAAATTCTAAAAAAATTGTTAAAGTAAATGATTATTTTGCAACAGCAGGTACAGGGCTTTCTGCAGATATTGACTTACATCAAAAAGTAATTTCAGCTGAACTGCGTTTAAAGGAATTAAAAACAAGATCAAGACCGAGCGTAAAAGAAGCAGCTAATCTTTTAGGAATGATGCTTTATAGACATATAAGAACTCCTAGCATGATTCCAGGAGTAGTTGGAATGCTTGCAGCAGGAGTAGATGAAGATGGAAAAGCTTCTCTATATACAATAGAACCAGCAGGAGGAGTTTACGAAGTAGAAGAATATGACGCAAACTTTTCATCAGGAATGCCTTACATTTTAGGTCTTTTAGAAAGACAATATAAAAAAGACATAACTGTAAAGGAAGCAATTGACTTAGCTAAGGAAGCAATAAAATCTTCAACACAAAGAGATTCTGGTTCTGGAAATGGAATAGACATATTCACAGTTACCAAAGAGGGCATTAAGCAGGTTGTTTCGGAAGGAATATATCCAGAATACAAATAATTAATTTTCAAAAATGGCAGACATCTTAAAAAGCATAAAGGAAGACTTACCAAAAGTTGTAAGTGACGCATCATTTGAAGGTGCAAATATAGTTCTTTACACATCAGATAAAGAATTTTTCAAATCTGGAGATGCAGATATAAAAAGAACAGTTGATAAAGTAAAAAAGAGAATAGAACTAAGAGCGGAACAAGCAATTTTAGCTTCTGAAGAAGACACTGACAAATCTATTAGAGCATTAGTCCCAGAAGAAGCAGAAATAACAAATATTATCTTCGACGTACAGCGTTCAGTCGTAGTTATTGAAGCAAAGAAACCAGGGCTAGTAATAGGAAAACAAGGCTCAATTCTTTCAGATATAAAGAGATCTACTTTTTGGACACCATCAGTTCAAAGAAGTCCAGCTATTCCTAGCAAGATAACTGAAAAGATTCGTTCAGTTTTATATGCAAATAACAATTACAGAAGAAAATTCTTAAATGATATAGGTAAAAAAATATTTACAGATTGGAGCTCAGAGAAAATGGATATGTGGGTAAGACTTACTTATCTTGGAGGTGGAAGACAAGTCGGTCGTTCCTGTCTTATGTTACACACTCCAAAATCAAAAGTTCTTTTAGACTGTGGAATAAACCCTGCTTATTCAGAAGGACAGGAAAGATTCCCCTATCTTGATGTTTGTGAGATAGGAGACTTAAACAGTGTTGACGCAATAATTCTTTCACACGCACACAGCGATCATTGTGGCTTAATTCCTTATTTATATAAAATGGGTTACAAAGGACCTATTTATTTAACTCCGCCAACAAGAGATATAGCGGCATTAGTAGCTCTTGATTTTGTAGGTGTTGCATACAAACAAGCAGCCTCACCATTATATCGCGCAGAAGACATAAAAGAAATGGTGAGACATTCAATAACCTTAGATTACGGAGAAGTAACTGATATAACTCCAGATATTAGAATAACTCTATACAATGCAGGACATGTATTAGGCTCAGCACAAGTTCACCTTAACATAGGAAACGGTTTACACAATTTTGTATATTCTGGAGATACAAATTATAGAAAAACTAGACTTTTAGATCCTGCAAATAATCATTTTCCAAGAGTAGAAACTTTACAAATGGAATCTACATACGGTGGAAAAGACAATATAATTCCTCCAAGCGAAGAATCTGAAGGTAAGTTTTTAGAATTAGTAAGGAAAACAATAGCGAGAAATGGTAAAATACTTCTTCCCGAACTAGGCCTAGGGCACGCCCAAGAAACCATCTTAAGAGTAGAAGAAGCCATAAGAACAGGCACTTTACCAAATATTCCAGTTTATTTAGACGGAATGCTTTGGGATATTTGCGCTATTCACACTGCTTATCCTGACTTTTTATCAGCATCAGTAAGAAATCAAATATTCCAAGATAATAATCCATTTGTCTCAGAGATCTTCAAAAGAGTAGGTAGCCCAACAGAAAGAAAAGAAGTTTTAGAAGGAGGACCCTGCTTAGTAATTGCAACTTCAGGTATGTTAGTAGGAGGAGCATCAGTAGAATATTTCAAAAACATGGCAAGTAATCCAAACAATCTAATTGTATTTGGATGTTATCAAGGTCTAGGCTCTTTAGGAAGACAGGTTAAAGAAGGAGCAACAGAAGTATACGTAGATGGAGAAAAAGTAAATATTGCTATGCAGGTAGAAGCAATAGAAGGATTCTCATCTCACTCTGGAAGACACGAACTTCTTCAATATATTAGTAGAATGGTTCCAAAGCCAAAGAAAATCATCATCAACCACGGAGAAATCTCACGTTCACTAGATCTAGCATCCTCACTTTACAAAATGAATAGAATTGAAACAGTTGTCCCAAGGAATCTCGAAACAATTAGACTGAAGTAAAGTTTATATTCTTATATTATACTAATTTCTATGCTTAAGAAAGAACAATATACAAAAACTGTTAAGAGACCTTACAACACTCTGTTAGCAGGATTGATTATTGGTAGCTATATCAGAAAGGCATCATTTAGACCATTTTTAGGAACAGATTTTCATTTTAAAGATTTAATTTTATCAGATGGCGAGTGGCTTTACTCTACTTCAGACTTACAGAATGTAGGCAAACTAGCATTTGACTATTGGAAGATAGAAAAGAACTTTATTAAATGCAAGGCATTATTTTTAGAAAAAGAGAAAATTCTTCTAAATTCAGAGAAAGATGATTTTCAAACTTTCAAAGATAAGTTTGAATCTTATGTTGCCCCTTCATTACAGGTAATTTACAATTTAGAAAAACCGATAACTGAAAAGATGATAAGATTGTTATCAAACAAGCTATCAAAAAGTGAAACAGAAGAACTAATGCAGGAGTTAAATGTACCTTTAGAAGACAATTATTATAAGAATGAAGAGTATGAATTAGCAAATTGCAATACTGATGGAGATTTGAAGGCTCACGTAAAAAAATACATCTGGCTAAATTCAAGATACGGGTCAGAAAATTATTATACAATTGAACAAGCAAAAGAAAAACTTAGTAAGATGAATAAAGATGAGTTTTTAGATAAATATAAAAAAGAAAAGGAAGAAGTGAAAAAAGCTATTAAAAAAGCAAAAAATCTTCTCGGTAAGGATGATATCTATGTAGACTTAATGCAATATATAATTTACTTCCGAACTCAAAGAACAGACGTATTAAACAGAGCTTTTTGCATGTACATTCCAGAAATGAAAAAGATTGCAAAAAACAATTCATTAACTTATGAAGAACTACTATATTGTATGCCTGAGGAGATATTAAAAGGAATCCCTTCAAAAGCAGAGATAGGCTCAAGAATAAAGGACTTTGCTATCGTAATTGATAATGCAAAACTTTTATGTTTTTCAGGAAATAAATCTAAAGAAATTAGAGATTTTCTTACTCAAGATCTCTCTAGTATATCCGAACTAAAAGGCCAATCTGCCTGTAAGGGTTATGTTAAAGGAACTGTAAAGGTCATAATTAGTGCAGATGATTTCAAGAAGATCAATTTAGGAGACATTCTAGTAACAAGCATGACTACTCCTAACATGATCGCAATAATGAAAAAAGCATCAGCTTTTGTTACAGATGAAGGCGGAATAACTTGTCATGCAGCCATAATCAGCAGAGAAATGAAGAAGCCCTGCATAATTGGAACAAAATTTGCAACAAAGGTTTTGAAAGATGGAGATTTAATAGAAGTCGATGCAGACAAAGGCACAGTCAAAAAACTATAATTATCAATACCCTTTTAAACTTAGATATATAGAGTGCTGTATGTCTATATCTAATACTGGTAGTTTAGAAAGCTTAGCCCTGGAGTTCAGAAGAACCCGGAGAGGTTCTTGAATGAAGCACTCTATTAAAATAACTCTTATTCTGCTTGGTATGTTTTTAGTTGCACAATTCATAGGTCTTTTTGTTGTAGGAGTTTATTCACCAGAAGTCACACAGATAGAAATAAATGGAACCGCGGTAAATCAAACATCATACAATTTACCTCTTGGCTTAGAACCACCACAAGACACAAATCCTAAAGCAAATATTCTTTCAATAGTAATTGCCTTTTTCTTTGCAATAGTAATAATGCTTATTCTAATGAATTTTAAAGCAGAATTAATATTAAGATTCTGGTTCTTTTTAGTAATAATAATTGCTTTAATTTTGACTTTAAATGCAGGCCTATTAAGCTTTACAGAAAATGCGTTAATGATATCAGTCATTATTGCAATTCCAATAGCATATCTTAAAGTTTTCCAAAGAAATATAATTCTGCACAATATAACTGAACTTCTTATTTATCCAGGAATAGCAGCTATATTCGTACCTCTTCTAAATATCTGGACAACAGTCTCATTACTTATTTTAATTTCAATATATGACATGTATGCAGTCTGGCACGCAAAGTTTATGCAGAAAATGGCTAAATATCAAATCAACCAAGTAAAAGTATTCTCAGGATTTTTTGTTCCTTATCTTTTACCAAAAGATAAAATTGCTTTAGAAAAAGCAAAGAAATCAAAATTAAAGAACAAGAAGATAAAAATGAGCGTAGCAATACTGGGCGGAGGAGATGTTATATTCCCAATTATACTTGCAGGAGCAGTATTGAATGTATTCGGCTTACTTTCAGCAATAATAATCTCTCTAGGAGCAACTATCTCTTTAGCAATATTATTCCACTATTCAGAAAAAGGCAAGTTCTACCCTGCCATGCCATTTATCTCAGCAGGATGTTTCATAGCACTGGGAATTGTTTATTTGATTAACTAAATTATTGATAAGAAAACTTTCTACCTTCATATTCACTAGGTAACGCTTCTCTAAATAAAACATTACCCTGCTCAAGCTCTAGTTCAGTAATTCCGAAACGCCAAGTACCACTATCAGGGATTAATTCTTCATTTGTACCAAACCCTTCTCCACCAACTTTATATCGACTTTTCCTATCATCTAAAAGTGCAAGCTTCCAATTTTTCCCACCATCTTTACTATATTGAATATGCTTACCAGCTAAAACTTCTAGTTCATTCATGGTTGAACCAAATTTTGCATCTAGTGTATTCATATATATTTTTATAATATAGGTTATTTAAATCTTTCCAAACTGTTGTAACTGTGTGATGACACAACTTAGAAACATTTAAATACCCTATTTTTATCACTTAAACATGATAATAAAACAAGAATTAGTTAAGAGAATAAAGGAATACTTTAATCTTAATATATACGAGACAAAAGTCTGGTTAGCTTTGCTTTCAAAAGGCATAGCTTCTGCAGGTGAAGTAGCTGAATTATCTTCTGTACCAAGATCAAGAACATACGATGTTTTGGAAAGTTTGGAGAAGAGAGGATTCGCTATTACTAAGATTGGAAAACCAGTTAAATACATTGCAGTAAAACCTACTGAAGTTATTGAAAAAATGAAGAATGAAACAATGCAAGAAGCTCAGGACAAAGTTAAATCATTAGTAGCATTGAAAACAACTAACGAATACACTGAACTTGAACAATTACACTCTACAGGCATTTCACCAGTAAGAGCACATGATATTACTGGTTCTCTTAAAGGCCGTTCTAACATAATTGCAAAATTACGTGAACTAGTAGAAAATTCAGAAAAAGAAGTTCTTATCTGTACTTCAGCTATGGACTTTGAAGATAAATCAAGAGTTTTGATACCTTCACTTGAAAAGTTAGCAAAGAATAATGTTAAAGTTAAAATTGCTCTATCAGGCGATCCTGAAAAAGTAAAGAAATTGAACATCAAACACGGTCTAAAAGCAAAGTACGTAGACTCAAACACAAGAATGTTCATATCAGACAGAAAACAAGCTATGTTGATGATAACACCTGAAAACGCAGAAGAAGAAATGTCTGTTTGGTTGAACTCAGAGTTCTTCACAGATTCATTGCATGATATTGTAGAAAGAAGTATGAGGAATTAATTAACTTCCAATTTAACAACATCCATTCCAGTAAAATGATGTTTATTTTTATCTAAAAAGTGAGAGGTGTAATGCAAGGCATTCTGAGGAACTTCCAGCTTAGTGTATAATCTCCCTTTATGTGCATATGTTTTTTTATGTGCTTTTTTGAATACTGAAGCATGTTTTGTCATCTCAATTGGAGGTCCAGTAAGGACCACTTCTTTTTTCGGTTTAACGATTAAGTATAATTCAGCATTTTGAGCTTCATCGTACTGAAATTCTTTATTTAATATGTCAAAGAATTTCTTTAGATTATCTTCAATATAATTGCTGGCTTTGACCAACTTAGCTCCAGCAATATCTCCTGCTTGTTTATGTGTTTCCAATTTTATCTTCAATAACTGACCTTTATTTTTATCAGCTTTACCCTCCAATTTACCTAAATCTAAAATCTTAATCTCAAAATATTTAGCACTTGGATTTTTAAGATAATTACTAGCAACTTTCTGGAATTTTCTAAAAGTTTCTTCAGATAAAGCGCTTAATACATTTCTTTCCTTAAATGTAGGATCAACTAACACTACCGGAGATCTTTGCTTACTTTCATTCATTTGAATAGAAATATCATTCTTATTTTTGTAATGTTTTTTACCATCAAGATACAACTTATCTTCAGATTTACACAATTCCTTCAAAGTTTTATTAAAACCTTTATAATGTATCAATAAGCACTCAATAGCATAACCTGAAAATCCTCTAACATAAGATTCAGCACCATAGCAGTTATTAGCAACACAAAAAGCCTTCATAATCAAAATCTCTCTCTTTATTTTTTCATTAATATTTTTCTTCACATAATTAACATGCAAATAGCTCAAATCAGTTACGTTTTCAGCTTCATTAGGCTTACTTATTTTCCTTACAGGTATAATCTCAAATAATAACCCATTATCTTTCTGTATTTGAAAGTAATCTCTGCTTCCATGTACTTTGACAAAGTTTAATTTAGACTTTTTTATTACTCTTTCAAGCAAGTCAGATATCTTTTCATATTTTTTATCAAATCTTACATACACATCTATATCATAATTATCTTTTCTCATTAAAGTCTGTTTAGCATAACTTCCCCCGACAAATATCTCTGCTTTTATTTTTTCTTTTCTCAAAACATTTTTTATAATAATTAGTAAATCATTAACTTCTTTTTTAATAATTTTTAATTTATCTTCTGGAGGAGATAAATTGCTAGAATCAATAACATCTTTCATTAAACACTAATGTATTCTGGCTTTTTAATTGTTTATTCTCTCTTCTTATCCAATAAGTTTTTACCAGCTAAATCTACTATATATTTACCATCTTCAAGCTGGTAGATTCTAGGTTTATTTTTCTCAAATAATTTACCTAAATCAATGAGATACTTACCTGGTTTGACTATCCTTATGCTTTCAAAATCAAGGAAAACTGGCTCTTCGTCATCAGTTATTCCAGCAATCTCTCTCACATCTTCCTCAATTTGACTCTTTTCAATTTCACTTAAATCAAATCCTTCAGGTTTATTCTCAATTATATCTTTTAGTTTATCTTCCCTTACATAAAAAAAGAATTTACCATGGCATCCAGTACACCCTTGTAATACTTCTCTAGAACCATCTTTATACACCTTATTACAATGCACGCACTTATATGCCATAATACTAATAATCTGAAAGGGATTATAAAGATTTAGATGATAAGATTTACTTTTCAAAGATAGTAGTACAATTAGATATCTCACCTAAGCATCTTCCATCACCTTTACCTGTCAAACCACCATCGGGAGAACATATCAAATTCCCCCATATACTATATAGGGAGTTATAATTATCGCAACAATTAGTAATTTTATAATATACTGTTTCACTCTGATAAGTACACTTTTTTATTATCTTAGCATTCTCTTTAATATTATAGTACTTAACTATCAATAAACTTAATACTACAATTAAAATAAAAGCAAGAACAAACCAATATTGCTTTTTCATAACTAACAAATACATTTAACATTAATAAACCTATTTTTAACTTCAAATTAGATTGAAGTTAGCTCAACATCAATTCAAGTTTCTTAGGATCTCTTCTTATTTCTTTAACAACAGAAGCAGGACCTATTAATGTGATTGCACTACTGTCTCCTACAAGACTTTTAGCAATGCTATATCTTAGCTTTCCAAATATTGATTCTTTCCTCATATCTGGTTCAATAACGGCAAGTTCAATACCTTTAAAATTTTTAATATGATCGACCATAGCCATAGTATCTTCAATTAACCTTGCTTCTTCCTCTGCTCTCAATCTACCATGCAAGATAACTATTTTATTACTTAAAATAAGAGTCAGTATTTTCTTTACTCTTTCACTTATACCCATGTCTTTGACTTCCGAGAAAGGAATTACGTGCAAGCTCAAACCTCTTATTTTTTTGTTTTTCATTTTTATGTCTTATTAGCTAATCTAAATAAAGCTTCATAAAATTCATCCATATTTATCCCATCTTTAGCTGAAATACCTACAGTTTCATATTCTGGAAAAGCAGCTTCAATCTTTTTTATATCTGCTTTCTTTAAATCAATCTTGTTAGCAACTATCAAGATAGGTATCTTTCTAGCAACGAGGTTACCAATTATAGTAATATTAACTTGAGAATAAGGATTCAAAGAAGCATCCAAGACAACAACAACTGCTTCCATGTCGTCTAACCATTGAATAGATTCAATTATTCCTTGTGTAGCTTCCTTAGCCCTCTTCTTAGCATCAGATTTTTTAACTCCAAACTTAAGAAAGTCTTCATAGTCAATTTTGGTAGCAATTCCAGGAGTATCAACCATTTTGAAAATCATGGTTTTGCCTTTATGATTAATTTCGACTTTTTCTTTAAATTGAACATGCCTTGTTTCATGAGGGACTTTACTGACCATTCCAATCTCTTCACCAGTCCAGTCCTTACATATTCTATTTGCTAAGCTAGTTTTTCCAGCATTTGGAGGACCATAGAAACCAATCTTTACATTTCTCTTTTTCCCAAAAATAGCACCCAACATTCTTACAGAAAAATTCTTCAGTATTCTTAACATGTTTTTTTAAATTAATAGCTTTTAATAAATCTTCCCATCTCTAAAACCAGGTTGTCTTTTAGCTATTTCCTCCCTTATCTTCTCTTGTTCTCTACCTCTAAATAGAGGGATTTCAAACATTCCAGTTCTCTTTCTATCAATCTTTTTGAAAGCATAGCTTATCTGTTCACCATTCCATTTATTAGCATTAAGTTTCTTCTTAATAACATCATCATTTAATCTACTATTCCTAGAATTATATATGAAATTTATAAGGTTGTATAAATCATCTTTATTAGGGAATAAATAAGATTCATAATGTTTTTTATACCATTCCTGTAAGGCAATATACAAAATAAATGTGATAATAAATATCGTAATCAAACCAATAACTACCCAACTAGTAGGATATTTTTTAGCTATAAAAATATCTTCCTCATATTCTCCTACTTCAGATACAATTGGAGATATATAAGCACCAAGATCAATAAAACTAACTTTCCCAGGAAGTATAAATTCTATATTCTCCCCAGCAAGAGGAATATATGTACCAGACTGATAATCTCCTGAAATGCTTTCTGCTTTGTAATCTTTGGAGAAAGTTATTTGCTCTAAAGGATAGTCAATGATAAGATAATCTTTACTTTCACTAACGCCTTTATTACCCAGATTCATATTAATCTTAGTATACAGACCCTCTTCACTTGAACCAGAAACTAAAACGACCTCTTCAAAACTAATTTGAGAATCATAATTCTCCCCATTTAGAAATATAATATTTTCTTTTAATAATTCTCTCTTGTCTTCAGGGACTTTATAGTTAGATATATTCTCAATATAAGAGACGTCGATACTTGAAAATCCTAGACTAAACGGTAAAACTCCCTTTTTACCAACCTTAAATCCATCAACTAGGTTTAATCCAATTAAACCTTCAACTATATTGATATAATCTGACTCATTTCTTGCATTTCTTAATCGACCATCAAGAACAATAATCTCTTTTTCAGCTTCACTTACATTTAATTTTTTATTAATATAATTCTGTATCCAGATAGGTTGTTGTTTAGTGTAGCTATTCATCTTATTTATCTTAATTTTACTCAAATTAAGAAGTATTCCTGCAGACTCACTAGCATTTCCAACACTAATCGAGAAAGTTTTTCTAGCAGTAAATCCTCGAGTATTTGTTAAGCTTACATCTAGATTATAATTTCCTGGAGAACCATATATATGTTCAACAACTTTACCACTAGCCGTTTTTTGTTCTCCATCACCAAACTTCCAAACTCCCGAAGTAATATTCTCACTAGTCAATGCAACAAAACTTGTCGGAAGACCTATAAATGCAAATTTAGGATTTACATTAAAATCAAAACCAGGTGTTAAGTCTAAATTTAAAGGAGTAGTAAACAAAGGTTTTCCAGCAATAAATAAGTTAAAACTAGTTTTATTATTTACTGTCTTACTAGGTGTTTTAAATTTGGCATAACTTAATTCAAGACTCAAATTCCCACTAGATATTTTAGAATCAGTCTGAGTTATTTCTTTCAATATATTTCTAGTTACGACATTTCCAGGACTAGCATCATATTCAATAGATATATTATTGAAATCTAGATGTTGATTAACTCCATAGAAAGCAACTGGAACTATGCATCCGGAAGTGCAATTTCTTTCATAATTCTCAGAGATATAATCATCTAAGTAATCTTCAATCTGATCCCCAGTACTTCTTGAAAAAGCATTCGCAATACTTAAATTTCTAATAAAATCATAAGGTAATGGTTTTGCAAATATTTCATAATCAAAGTCACCTTCTTGCACACCAAGAATATCTCCAGTTCCACATACTTGTCCCGATGTTTCGGCTTTAATTTGATATTTAGCATTTCCACCCTTCAAAGAGATACAAGCATAATATTTTCCATTAGTTAGAATTGGTTTTTCAATTATACATTTTTTCTCACCAACAGCAACGTCTAATGCTGGTAAATTACACTCACCAACAAATGCACTTTCATTATTAAAAAGTTCCATCTTCAAATCACCTTTAACACCATTAGTAGTATTTTCAATCATTGCTCCAAATTCATAAGCAGGCGCATCTCTCAAATTAACTCTCTCGCATACTCCTTCTTGGGTAATAAGTAATTTAGAATATGAACCACTAGCTAAATTTCTATCAAAACATCCATATTCTTTTTCATCACTACATATAGCTTCTCTATTAAACAGGTTATTTTGAATCAAGAACTGATTATTTTCTCCAACATCGATTGTTATCTGTTTTGAGCAAGCAAGACCGACATTACTAGTTATAGAAAAATCTGCACTTCTAACATAAACTTCTCTACCTTCAAAATATATTCCAATTCTACTAGCCTGACTTTCAGAACTAATATCTAATTGATTAGTATCTCCAGTAGCACGATAATTTTTACCACAATTTGCACTATCGCAATTATAATCTCCAATAGTATACCCATTAGATCTTATTAAATCAATTAATTTAATGCTACCAGCATAACTACTGGTAATCAGAGAGTTAGCATTTTCATTATTAAAACTTAAAATAACATTACCCCTCACATTCTCTCCACCCGAATAAGACTTTACAATATCTTCACTAACATATTTATAACTTGCACTAGAGAAAGCACTAACAAATATAATTGAAATTAATACTAAAAAAATCATCCTATTTTTCATATTCTCTAATACCTTTTCTGGTTTAAAAACATAGCGCCATTAATCCTCTTATTTTCTAAACACCCTTCGTCTAAATAGGAACAAATACAACCCAATTATAGAAATTAACGATAACACTATCTGTTGAATTCCAAAGAAAGGCAATT
>ERZ1292625.1434-Hain-H41-01um-R1-1434-length-28377-cov-5_pt1 | contig 28377 bp, 21 predicted proteins | sample MGYA00564400_ERZ1292625 | MGnify/ENA primary metagenome ERZ1292625 (study PRJEB36523, sample SAMEA6512639) | groundwater metagenome | collected 2019-01-08 | study: AquaDiva: Metagenomics assemblies of 32 groundwater samples | reverse complement strand
GCATCTCTGTTAATAATTATTTGCTCGGCCATTGATGATTGAATTGTCGGGTCATGAGAGATAATAAAAATCTGCTCAAAGCCCAGCTCATTCATCATGCCTGAGGTTATAAAGTCGCTCACTAATTTTCGGTTCTTACCGTCTAACTTACCGAAAAGCTCGTCAAGGTAAATTGTACCCCAGCGTGAGCCCTTACGGCGCCTAGCGAGGAGAGTAAGGGCTAATCTTATGGCAATCGACATGAGCATTTTACCGCCGCCTGAGTCCATGTAGAATTTCTTTTCTTGCCCCTGCTCAAATATAGTGACCGAAACCTCGTCTCGCTTTTTCTTTTCTCTCGGGGTATCGCACTCTTTGCAGCGATGCGTACGCTCGCCCTTTTCAAAGACTTCGCCGCAGGCAAGGCAATTCGGCTCCCATGTGCCAAGCTCTCTTGTCGCATCGAACTGCATGTGAAACGGAGCCTTAAGTTTTTTAAGTATGAGGTTAGCGTCATCTTCAATTTCTTGAAAGCTATTCTCAAGCTCCATTGAGGGTATGCCGTTCTGGCCGAACATATACTCTACATACTGAGCGTCGGCAAATTGCTGGTTAATAGAGGCCAGCTCATGCTCTGTGGCCGCTTTGCGGTCTTTAGATGCCCTTTGATTTTTTAACTGCTCGCTCGAGCTGCCAACCCAAGTATCAATCCCTGCAATGAGGTCTCGGATAGCCGTTTGGTCTTCGCTGATGCGAGTAATTTCCTCTCTGAAAACACCCATCTGCTCCTCTACGTTTTGAGGTATGAGCTTGAGGGCTGCCCTGTGCTGGTTCGTCAGGTCGGCAATTTGAGACTCAAGATCGTTGGCCGATTTAATTTGCAACTCAACCTTTTCTTTTTGTTGGCGCCACTCAATTTGCTTCTGGTAAAGAGCAAGGTACTGGTTCGCTTTTTCTTGGAAGCCCTGCACTCTGATTATTTTTGCCTGAAGCCCAGCAATGGCCTTTTGTTTTGCAGCCGTAAGCTCTGGGTCGGCCTCAATGCGGGAGCAGGCCTGTTGCAGCACGGGGCAAAGGCCAGTCATCTTCTCGCCCATAGTTTCAAGTTCTCGCTCTAAAGTCCTTATGTCGGCGTTGCTCGCTGCGATAGTTGAGATATAATTGTCTCGCTTAAGCTGAGCCTCCCCCGCCTGCTCGGGCGTAATAATTGCGTACTTGGCCAAGAAGCCGTTGAGCTGCGTAAGCCCTGCCTGCATCTTGCCAGAGTCAGGCCTGCGGTTTTTAAGCTGTTGCACTCGGTCGGCTATCTTCTGCGCATCTGCTTTCTTTTGATTAACAGTTTTAAGCTGCTGTACCTCTTGGTTTATAGCAGTCAGGCGGGCAGCATTTTTATCATAGTCAGCTTGTAACCCAATGCGCTCCTCTTGCTTAGTCTGAGTCTCGGCAATAATGGCCGCCTCATCAAGCTCCTCTGTCGGCATCTCGGCCAAGATGGCTTCAAGCCTATCTTTCTCAGCCTTAAGCTCTAGCTTAATTTCATTAACGCTCTGGCAATAAATAGCCCAGTCAATATCTTTAATCCAGCCGAGCAAGATTTCTTTCTTCTCCTGTGGCTCTGCTTTCATAAATTGGTCGATGTCATCCTGCTTAAAAAAGGCCGTAAATAAAAACTCATCATAGCTCATGCCAATAAATTTATTCAGCTCCTCTTGAGAGACTTTCTTTTTCTCTCCCTCGAAGCCTGTGAGTTCAATGTGCCCTTTATTATCGGCCGTACGCATCCTCGTCACCCAAAGCGAGCGGTCGCTGGTTTGGTCGTAAAGCTCGCAACTCACCTCCGCAAACTCTGCCCCCGTATGCACAAGCTCAACATCTTTTTTGGCTCGGCTTTCGCCATAGAGGCACCAAACCTGCGCATCAATAAAAGAGCTTTTGCCTGCTCGGTTACTCTCGGCTGGGTCATTATCGTAGGCGCCTTGAATACCGTAAATTTTATCTTTGGCAAAGTGTAACCTGTGGCGGTCTCTAAAAGGCATGAAGCCCTCAAGTTCCATTGTCCTTACAAACATATATACTCCTAAAAATCAAAGTCGGTTATAGGTTCAGAGTGCTTCAGCTCAACTGGCTTGGTCTTTGGCAGAGGCTTCGGCGGCGGCTTAGCCACGGCCATTGATTTTGGTCGTCTCGGTTCGGGCGTTAGCGCCTGCAAGTTCTTCTCGAGCGAGTCAGCCGCAGCGGTCGGGCTTAAAAACTCATGCCCCGACTCCTGCGCCTTGGCTTTATGCCCCTCAATAATTGAACGGGCTAGCTCGAGCTTACGCTCCTTGCCATCTGGGTTGCGAGTCTCGAGGTAATGAGTGGCCGCTGCGATTGGGCTCATGCCAACTTTCTGCTCGGCGTCCCGCTTCTGTCTTGTGCGGGTAACGATTTTGTCAATTTGCTTGACGTATCGGGCTTTTTTTAAAAGCTCATCTCTCAGAGCGTCCATATTTACCAGCGGCAAATTCTCCTCATTTATTAAAACTCGCACCTTTATTATTGAGTCAGGCAATACCGACTTAACGGCCTGAACTAGCACTTTGAGAATGGTCTTAGCGTCGGCTGAAATGAGGTCAAGCTCCATTTGTTGCATGGGGCTCGAGGGCGTAAGCACTTGCTCAAACTTCCACTCAAGCGACATTGCTTTATTTTTTGTAAGCTCGCCAATGATAAAGCCTTTGGGCGCATCAAGGTCGCCGAAGTCGGTACACACGACCGCTCCTGGTAGTATGAGCTTACCGCTCTCCTGCGCCGTATGAATATGTGAGTTAATAATTTTAATTACCTTAGGCGAGCGCTGCACTATCGCTGGGAGCTGCAAGTCGGTTTGCCTGAGCATCATTGCCTCAGTCCCACACTTTACTCCTGCGATATTATAATGAGAGATAACAGTTAGCTGAGTTTTGCTCTCATTAACTAGCTTCTCAGCTTCGCCTGTAATAAATTCTTGCGCCGTTTTATAGCCTGCCTCAAGGGCATGCGCTTTAGTTACATGAGGTAAAAATAAAAATGAATGGCCAAGCACTTCAAGCACTTTAGGCTCTGTAATAAAATGCACATTCTCCCAGCCGACTTGCTCAAGCGGCGTAAGCCCCCAGCGGCGGCCTTTTATAGAGATAGCGCAATGGTTGCCCCGCATAATGAAAACAATAATGCCTGCGGCGTGGAGCTTATTTATAACCTGAATAAGTAGGGCCGTATGATCGGGTAGGGGGCAATTATTCTCAGTCAAATCCCCCCCGATAGAAAAGATTTTTACGCCCGCTTCAATGGCTTTATCTACTGCAAACATCACGGCCTTATGGACGTCAGGCGTACGGTCGATATTCTCAACCGTAAGCCCATAATGCCAATCCCCTGAAGCTGCTATTTTTAAGAGTGGCTTCATAAAGCCGCCACCCTACCGTTTTTCATTTTCGACGGCTTATTTAATGGCTCAGGTACAACCTCATCGGCCTCTCCCAAGTCAGTATCTTCACCCAAGTCCTCAGCGGTATCATCTATGACGTTAATACCCCCTAAGTCCCCAACCCCTGATTTAGCATTAAGCTCTGCCTGATCGAGTAGGTCTTCGAGTGATTCAGTTTGGAGTTCTTTAATGGAGCCAGCCTCAAGGCCTTTCGGTCCAATAATAACTTCATACTTAACATCATAAGCGTCTGTAAAATGGTTCTTCGTACATTTAATCGCTGAGAGCAAGCCCACAACAATCTTCTTTTTATTAACCTCTCGAGTCGCATTACGAATCCGCTGCACCTCAACTACTAGCGATGATGCATAGTAGGCGCCATTGCCGCCGTAGCCTTTGGTTGAGTTACCAAAGAGGGCGTTAATGTTATCGTACACTTGGTTGATAAAAAGTACGCAAGTATTACTTTGCGCAATCTTATATCGCAAGCGGCGCAAGTTCTTTTTAATGACCTTGGCTGCTGAAGCGACTGTGTGCGAGCGAGAAGTGCCCTTAAGCTCCTCCTCTGTCGGCGTGAGGCCTAATGAGTCCCAAAGAATAAGAGTCGGCACACCCTTTGATACTTTTTGGTAGTCATCAATGGCCGCCTCTAAAGCGTCAAAGCCATCTTCAATACTCTTACATTTAAAATAGAGCAGCTCTTTTAAATTAAAGCCCATGTTATGCAGGCGCTTAAAATTAAACTTATGCTCTGTATCTATGAGGACGACGTTGTAGCCCTGCATTTGGCTCTCAACCATGCCATGCATACCGAGCGTTGTTTTGCCCGAGTCAGGTTTCCCCTGCACCGTAATGATTTGGCCGAATGGTAGGCCGACTGTACCCGTTAGCTTAATCCACGGGAACGGCATACTCACCCAAGTCTCCGCACTCGACACTGGCTCACTCGGGTCAAAGAAAATATCCTCAGGCGAGTAGCTCACCTTTGGCCGTGCTCTCATCATTTCTTTAACTCGCTCTGTGGCGCTGAGCTGGGGCTTTGCTGTTTTGGCTTTCGCCTTGGCAGGAGCGGCTGCTTTTGCCGCCCCCGCTGTTTTTTTAACTAAGTTCATAAATTACTCCTTAAAAAGGGATTTCTGCCCCGTTGTCGTCGAAGTTGGGAATGTCGTTAAACTCGCCTGCATTAAAGTCCCCAGCGCCCTCCTCATACTGAGCTTCCTCAGAATCGGCTGGGTCAACCTCTGGAGGCGGTTGAGCGGCTGGTCTCGCTCTTGCCGCTACCTTTGTTGAAGCTGGGGCTCGGCGAGGCTGAGCAGGCTCAGGTGGCGCATCGGCTGGGTCTAATGCTTCACCCTCTAAAGCTGCGGGAATCGCTGGGCGACGAGCGGCGGGAGCTGCGGGGCGGGGAGGGGCGGCTCTTTGTGCTGGTGCTGCGGGTCTCGCTCCTTGAGCGGGTGCTGCCGTACGCTGAGCAGGGGCGGCAGTTCTCGCTGCGGGTGCCGCTGTTCTCGCCGCTGGGGCTGGTTGCCTTGCTGGCTGCGTAGCTGGAGCGGCTGCTCTCGGTGCTGCTGATCTTATATTGCGAGGCGTAGGGTCATCCCCTGCTTGAGATGCTGGGGAGCGAACTGGCGGGCGATTAGTTCCTCGCACTGGTGGCGGGAAATCTTGGCCCCCATCCTGCTCATCGCTACCGCCCTCTTGAATAAGAGAAAGGCAGGCGTCAACATCTTGCTCACTAGGAGTTTTAACTTGGCGCTCGAGGTCAATGAGGCTTCCCAAAATATGGTCAACATCATAGTTATTAGCCTCAAGGTCAAAGGCCTTAGGTCGCACAATTACTTCATACTCAGTAAACCCATTTGCGCCTTTGTAGCGTTTAATCGCCACATTGTAGCCAGCATTTAAGTCAACCAACTCATCAGACTGCTCCTCAGCTAAGAAATTAAGGAGGTAGTTAATAATAGTCGAGGGCGCATCAAGAATCTGCACTTTTCCATCGGCTTTTTTCATATCGAGGATATTGAGGTAGGCTCTCTTTTTATAAGCGTAAGCCTTTGCTGCCTCTTTGCCGTCACGCAGGCGCACTTCATCTCCCTCTTGACAGATTATGCAGTGGCCGACCTGATCGAAAGTAAAGTCCATGCAGACCACTTTCTTACTAATATCGCCACGACGGGGCGGCGTATGAATGCCGTACTTTTGGTAAATGTTACCAGCCTCAGACCAAGGCGGCAAAATACGGATTAAGTGGCTGCCCTCTGTAAGCGGGTAAAAGTCCCCTGTGTTGTTTTTAAAATTGTCCTGCTCCTCTTGAATGGTGTTTAGGTTAACACTGAACCGTTGTCTTGGCGTTGTCATTGCTTGCCCCTTTATAGCCTTGTAGGTCTATTGTTAATTACAGCGGGACGCTCCTGCGTTGCTGCGTTTTTATTTACTTGAGGACCGCCTGACATCTCAGCTCGCTCCAGTACGCCGACTTGAATCAGCATGTCTTTTTTATGCCCCCATGCATGCATGTTTGCTAAATGCAAACCAACTTGCAGAGTGGCCTTATTGATAACCGCCATCTGAGCCTGCACCTGCACATCGCCCTTAATGGCTTTGTCGATATAGGCCTCGGTAACTTTCTCGCCCGAGCTTCTAATCTCTGCATCTTTTCTTGATGTCAGGTCGGTTAAAATATCTTTCTGTTGGCGCAGAACTGCCTCAGCCTTGTAGTAATTTTTGGCCGCTTTAAAGTAAAGAGCCGCTTGATGCACAAACTCCCCTTTTAAATTGGTTTCGTTAATTACTAAGAGCCGCTCTTGCTCAGCCATATAGTCCTCAGTTCTAGCCTGATTATTTTTGGCTGCAACTGGAGCTGGGGCTTCTTCTGCGGGCGCTTCTTCATCCCCCTCTGAGTCCCCCTCGGGCGGCGTATCTGCGTACTCCTCCTCGGCTGGCTCTTGCTCCTCTACCTCGGGCGGTTGCTCCTCCTCTTGAAACTCATCCTCGGCCTCAGGCGGTGGAGGCGGTGGCGCTACCGATTTTCTCGTTAGGCTTTTACCTGTCGCTGTCTTTGCAGTTTGTCCTGCCATGTCGTACCCCTTTCTTTGGGTTATGTTATTCTTCGTATGTTTCATCTTTACCCTCCCAGCGTGTACCCCACTCGAGATCAACCTCAAGCGGAACTTCAAACTGAGTGCCCTCATTTAATACCGAGTACATGAGCTGCGGAGTAATCTCAGTCAGCTCTGCCCGCTCATCTGGTTTTACGTTTGCAATAAAGCCGTCGTGTAAACTCAATACCACTCTCGACTTAAAGCCGTTTTCTTTTAGCCAGCGGTTGAACCTAATCTTATGGGACTGAAATACATCTGAGCCCGTGCCTTGGATTGGCATGTTGACTGAAATGCGCTCTGTCTCATTTGTTCGGCGAAAGCCCATAAAGCTCGGGCAGTAGCGAGATTTTGCCCACTCAAGATCATGGAACTTAATAAAGCGGCCTGTGCTGGTGCGCACTTTTGAGGTTGTGCCGACTCGCTTATGTTGCAGCTTAATCCATGAGTGCAGCACTTTGTACTTGCCGTAGAACTCTGCAATGAATTTTTCGCAGATGTCTAAGCTCAGATTATTTCTCGCAGCCACGCCCTGCGCAGTTGAGCCGTAGAGTACGCCGAATGTTACGGCCTTGGCCGCCCGTCTGGCCTCAGAGTACCGACCGTAAAGCGGGCTCACAACCACGCTCGAGTCTTTCTTGTTGTCCTCTTTGGTTTTCATTACTGCCATAAAATCGGCCTCGGGGACGTTGAGTAGCAATGAAGCAGCATTGCGGCTGTGCATGTCAACTCCCTCGAGAACCTCTCTGATTAAAATTGGGTCTTTAGAAATAGCCGCAACAACTCGCACTTCGAGCTGCTTATAATCGACTGACATTAAAACATCGCCCAGCTCATCAGGAATAAATAACTGCCTGATGCCGTCCTCTTTAGGAATGTTCTGCAAGTTAGGGTCTTTAGAGCTGAGGCGGCCTGTGTAGGTGCCTGTAATTTTAAAGTCTGTATGCAAGTACCCATTCTCATCAATCTTATGCTTGAGGCCAGTTTTCTTTTTAGACTCAGAATCTTTGCCATCAAGGTAAGTGCCCTTTAATTTTACGAGGGCTCTGAGGTCAAGAATCGTGCGCACAAGCTCGCCCACTTTAACATGATTGATTAGGGGCTTGAGCGCCTCCTCATCAACCGACACTTGGCCTGACTTAGTAGTTTTAGAAGTCTCTACTCCATGCTGGATAAATAAATCTTTGAGCTGCTTAGTTGAGTTTGGGTTAAACTCTGCATTGCGGGTAATTCTGCGGGAGCGCTCGAGTAGCCGAGCAATGTTAGTATCGGCATTTACTATTAAGGCGTTCATGCCCTCAATATCAATCTTCGCCCCAATGTACTCCATCTCAGCCAGCAAGTGCGTCAGTGGGATTGAGACGTTTTGAAATACCCAGTCGCAGCCATTGGCCGTAAGCATCTCCTGCAAGATTGGTCTGGCTTGTTGGGTGACTGCCGCATCGACCCCGCCGTAATGATAGAGAAAGCGGGGCTCAAATAATGAGTAGTCGGTTTTGCCATGAATACGCTTTTGCATTTCGAGCACATGGTCGTACTTCTCATGCACAATACCCAGCATTTGCGCAATGAAAAGTAAGTCATGCGGGGCCGAGGCATCAACTAAATGATGCGCAAGCATTGTATCGAAGTCAAAGTTTGAAACATCAATGCCATAGCGGCGTAAAAATTTAATATCAAACTTCCCATTTTGGGCAGTCTTACTGGCAGGCGACTTATAAATTTGCTTTAAGTACCAGAGCACTTGCGCCCTCTCCTTAGGAGTCCAGCGGCGTAGCTCGCCCTTATAATTAAAATGATGATCGACTGGCACTACATAGGAGCTTTTGCCGTCCATTGAAAACGAGGAGCAGAGAATTGGACTTGTCTGAAATTTAAAGTCTTTAGTCTCTAAGTCGAACGAGAACTCTGGGGCATGGTAAAGCTCTGAGGCCATTTCTTTTACCTGCTCAACCGAAGTCAGTACCCGCACATCAATATCGAGCGGCTGCGGGATAAAGCCATTGTGCGCAATATCTTTTGCCAACGCCAAGTCATGGATTGTAATTGGGTCTGACTCGGGCTTACCTAACGCGTGAGTAATTGAGTAGGTCGGCACAACCCACGTTTGGAAGTCTCCCATGCGTAGCTGCATTGGGAAGCCTCGGTATTCGTTGACCGTAAAAGGCTCTTGCATGAGAGCCTGCAAAGCGACTGTGCCCATTGTCACAATTACTTTTGGCTGCACATAAGCAATCTCCTCAAGCAAATGCGGGCGACAAGCGGCTGCATACTTGGTAATTTTTTGAGTCTTTTTCTCCATGTCGCATTTAACGGCCGTAGTCGTATAAACTTGCTCAGGTCTTAAGTTTAATTTATTGAGTAAGAAAGCGAGCTTTTGCCCATCAACGTCCGTAAAGGGCTTGCCAGCTCTGGCGTCACGCTGACTAATGGCCTCGCCTATAATCATAATGCCGCCCTTTCGGCCTTGGCCCGACATAGCATTGAAAGTGCATTTAGCTGAAAGCTCGCAGTCAAAGCAGACTGTCATGCCCTTTCGTTGTCGCTGTCTGGTTATCATTGGCATTTCGCTCATTGCATAGCTCCTAATAGCTCAAACGCTTTGATGCTGCGGATTTAACTTTTGCGCCTAGAACCGCCTCTGTAAATGCGATGCCCCTTTTAACGAGCTGCTCTGGCGTTTGGGTGCCGTCGGATTCCATGCTTATTGAGCAATGAAAATCATACGAGCCATAATTGCCGTCTGAGACTTTTCGGCCAGCGCCAAATGTAACCTTAGTGCCCTCTGGTGCTGGTGTCCTTAAAACATCTTGAGTAAACTCAGCATGCTCTCGAGCAGCGGCCTCTGTGGCCTCGGCTGTTGCTGTGCTGTTAATTTTTCTACCTTGTGCTTGCCCTGTCATACTATCCTCCGTTTAATCTATCTTGTCTTCGCTGGTCGAATGGTACGAATTTAGAAATTGCCCCATAGAACCAGAGTTTAATTTTACCGCCGTCGGTGAAACGAGAGGCGTCCACAATGAGGTCTGTTTCGGGTGACATAATTGCCCGCTCCTCATCTTCTTCGGCCGTAGCCGCCTCCGATTTATCCGCAACCTCCTCAGCCAGCTTGCGGTTACGATGCATCATAATTACTTGGTCAGCATCGGCGTGAATAGATGAACTCTCTTTAAAGTCATCAGCCGTCATTGCTCGGTTTTTGCCGCTGATTTTTCTCGGGTGAACAATAAGAATAATTGGTACGCCAAGCTCCTCAGCCAGTAGCTTAAATTGCTGAGAGGCCTCGCCGATTTGCTCTCTCAGCTTATCAGAACCCCGAATTAAAAAGTGCAAGTTATCAAATACTATTAGCTTGAGGCCGTAGCGTCGGTATGAAAGTTTAATGGCCTCAAAAATATCCTCTGAGGTTACGCCCCGCTTAACTTTCTTTAAAAAGTAAAGGGGTAAGCTGCGCAGGCGGTAGCGAGCCTCGGCCACATCTGAGGCATCAATAAGATGATCGGGGCGGCTAAGGTCTTGCTGAATAATCTTTTGCGATAGCCGCTTCGCCGACATCTCCATGCAGAAGAAGCCAACGGGTAGGTTATGGTATTTAGCATTATAGTGGGCAATGTTGAGAGCAAGCGAGGTTTTTCCCATCTTTGGCGGCGCCGATAAAATAATTAACTCGCCTGCCTTAAAGCCCTTTGTCACTCGGTTTACAGATTCCCAAGGAGTCATTATGCCCGTGGCCTCTGTATCGCCCGTAACGAGGTCATGGTAAAGCTCGCCGAGGGCGCCCGATAAGCTCACAACATCTTTAATTTCAAACTGCTTAGCCTTGCGCATGAGCGCCCGAAATTCATCGGCCGTATGCCCTCGCTCAAAGAGCCACTCATCGGGGTCTTTGGCGTCTTCGAGAACTATATTGTAGCAGCGGTCAAGGCCTAAACGGTTCGCTAATTCTTGAGCGCCCTTTTGCCCCGCCTCATCTGAGTCCATGCAGATATAAACTTTTGTGAGAGCCTCGAGCTGGTCAATCCACTCAGGCTTAATAGTTGATACGCCGCCCGTAAAGCTCACCGTATTCTCAATACCCACTTGCACAAGGGCAATGCTCTTAAGCTCGCCCTCAGTGATGATAAGTTCTCGGCTAGGCAAAATTACATCTTCATTAAAGAGAATTTTTTTGCTGCCCTTTTCTTGCTCCCATGCTTTAGACTCGAGCCCTCTGTATTTTATATTGACGGCCTTACCCTTTGAGTAATGCGGTATGGTAATCCAAAGCTCCCCGCCACGCTTTGCGCAGCCGAGCTTGAAGCGGTCAATGGTGGGCTCGTTAAAGCCTCGGGCTTTGAGGTATTGTAAAGCCTCGGGGCGCTGGTATAACTTCTCATGGTAAAGCTCTGCGGCTGCCGTAAGGTCGTCGAAGTTGGCTTCCTCGACTTTCTTTTTCTCGGCTGCCCGTTTAGGCGTAGCCTCATTCTCCATTGAGCCAATGACTACTGTCGCGTCGCCTAGCTCTTTTTTGAGGTCATAGAATGAGCCCGAGCGTGAGCAGCACCATGTTTTAAAAAAGCCCTTTTCAATATGGACTTCAAAATTGCTACTTTCATTTTGACAAAAAACGCATGTCTCTATTTTATAATTTTCTTCTTTATCGTCGATCTCATAGTTCCAGCCCTTTGAATCTACATAGGCTTTTACGGCTTGAGGCTGACTTTTCGCTTCTCGTTTAGCCATTAGATAAGTCCTCCTTGCCCGTAGGTCTTGGCGCTTTTCTTATGCGCTCATTAAATTCTTTTTCAGCATCTAAAACCCACTGCTTCGGCTGGCCGTAAAGCTGTGTGAGCCGAGCCTTTACATACTCAATATCAAACTCAGTGCAGTTCTTGGTTTTTGTGATTCGATTTCTCGATTCAAGATAAGCTGGGTCGTCATCTAGCTTAAGCCGTGAGTTAGTTTGTGCAAGCCTTGACGCACGGACTGGTGCTGGAACTTCAAGCGCATGGCGCCGTGCCGTCTCCTCAATGATAACGCTTTGAGCCCAGTCGCCGTGAAGTTGGTTTGGAAATGGTAATGAGGCTTGACTCCCCTGCCTAGTTACTCGGCGGGTGTAATGCGAGATAATCATTTCAAGGTACTCATTAGGCAGGAGCCCCGCCTGCTTAGCCTGCGCCGCTGCATTGGCAAATGCTTTCCAGTTTTTTCTAACAGACTCCTTCGAGCCCACGACTGGCTTCGGGTAGCGCCCGCTTTGGCCTGTGTATTTTTTTTGTAGGCTCGCATAAGTAGCAATAAACTTTTCAATCTCTGAGACTGTAATGTTTGGAGCCCCGCCATCGGCGGCTTTTTCAAGCACTCCCTCTGGGTCATCTAAGTAAACCGTTTCGCCTTTGAGCTGCCCCGAGAATACTTGGAAGTCAGAGTAGGCGGCGCCCATTAAGGCGATATGAGTTTTCTGAACCTCAACACCTTTATAATGAAGCACTACCCAGTGCCCGCTCATGCTGACTGTAAAATTGGCGTCAAAGCCATGCGCCATCTTACTCATCGCTGCCCTCGAGTTCTGGTAATTCATCAATCGGCATTGGCTCAGGCGGTGGCGGCTTATTTGGCTGATTGGCTAAAATAATTCTGGCCATCTCTGCGTTAGATAATGAGGCTACTTCGGCTATGGCTCTTAATTTTAATGCGTAAATAATTGAGCGTAGAGAGGGCTGAGTTAATTTATAGAGCTGCTCAGGCGTGTAAGGTAAGGCCGCAAGTAATTCTCGGCGCTTCGCCCAGCGCACTAGCGCATCTGCCGCTCTTGAGCGCTGATTGCGGTTTTGGCTGCGCACTCGCTGCACTCTATGCCCACTCGGTCCTCCAAAAGCCTCAGCCGTTGAGCCTCGAGGCTGAATCACTGGTAGAGTCTCAGCGGCCTTGCGCTTTGATTCTTCAAGTAAGGCGTCGCCCGAGTAGTCGATATTCCAATTGGGCGCCTTTGGGTTTGGCTTAATGTCGATTGAGATTGAATTTATAAAGCTGTCGGAGTTTTGGCCGTTGACCTGTTCGCCGCAATAAGGGCAGAGGTTTAAGCTAAACTCAACAAGGCCGCAGCAATGCTCACAGAGTCGAGCTTCTCGCTTTGGGTTATGTATCTGCAAGAATACCGTACTGAAATCTTCTGAGGGAATTTCTGAGGGGTGCTGGATTTTATTTTGGTCAATGAGGGTTCTTATCATTGCTGAGCGTACTCGAATGAGCGAGCGCCAGATTTGATCGACGCCTTTGAGTAAGTCATTTGTGGACTGCTGCCCCGCTAACTCCCCCACTGATTTTAACTTCTCTCGGAAATCCCGATAGATTATTGACCGCTGTGACATCTTGCCCCTCTCACTTGGTCGTTATTGCAAACGGCGAACCTTAGTCCATTTGCGCTGTATATTTTTAATCGCTTTGGTGCTACCCCGCATGTTGTAATCCCAAAAGTAAAAAGCCTCTACCTCACCTTTGCCTTCAAAGGGTCTGACTATTCGCCCGACCTGTTGGTGCATGCGCTTTATATTAACGCCCGTCGGGCATGTAACAAATGCGCAATTCAGCGAGGGTATATCAATCCCCACATCTGCAAAGGTCGTTGTCGCCGCAAACTGGCAACTCTGAGCCCGCATCATGCGGAGGGTGTCGTCGGTCTGCTCTTTGTAGTCTGTGCCGCCGATTAAAGGTCCTGCAACAAAGCCCCAGCTCGAGACTAAATTTACCCAACGTACCGCTGCCTCTACCCGCTCACTAAATAAAATAATCTGCTTGCCGAGCGTTAGCTGTGCCCTCAAGTGTTTAGCTATGAGGGCGTTTCGGGTTTCATCTTTGGTGAGTCGATTTATCATTTGGCCGTGATTGCCATTCTCATCATACTCAGCGTCGATATAATCCGAAGACACAATAACTATCGTTGGGTCGAGTGCTTGGCCTCTGCCCTCTACCTCTGCGACTGGTGAGTAGAGAATTGATTTCTCTCTCTCCTCAAAGTCTTGGTAGCCGAAAGTTTCGTAGCCTAAAAACTCCTTGCCATCTTTGCGCTTCTCATCTGCTGAGCCTCCCCAGCGGTATTTTGCTGGGAACGGCTGCACTGAGCCGACAAACGTGGTAGCTGGGGTGCGCTGGCACTCATCCACTAACACGCAGCCAAAGTGCGGCGTGAGTTCAGGGAGCCTATTTCTAATCGACTGAATCATGCCGATTGTAATTGGCTTAATTTTATTTTTGGAGCCTTGGATAATGCCGATTTCTCTCTCTGGCAAAATCCCATACTTCAAAATTCTCTCAACCCATTGCTCAAGTAGGGCTTTATTCCATACCTGCACTAGGATTGGTTGCTGCGTTCTTATGCCTGCGGCCAATAACATTTCTGTTTTGCCGCTGCCAGTGTTACCCCTGAGTAACCCTTGCTGGTACTGCACAAGCGAGTCAACTGCGGGCGCTTGCTCGGGCTGGAGGATGAGAGTGCCCATTGTAAGCCCCGTTGGCGGGAGAGTGAGCCGTCTGTCTTGCCAGCGCACTCGATAACCGTGCTCAGCAAGTAGCTGCTTTAATCTCGTCGCCCCGCCTCGCCAAATTGAGAACATTCCTGCTCTCATGTCGAGAGTATAAAACACATACTCCCTCGGCTCATTCTTACCTCGGAATCCCATGCTCGCTAGCTTAGCGAACTGCGGGTTTGTCCGAGTGAAGCGTTTTTTAATATCATTGATCGCTGCATCGCTGAGTTGCCTTGTCTCAAGTCGGAGATAGGCGTCTATCGTTACAGTGACCGTGGTCAGTGCTTGCGTCATTCTACTTTCGTTTCGGCTTTGGGCTTTGCTTGCTTCGCTGACAACCCCACACTAAGACTGGCCGCTCTGGGCTCTGCTAAGGGGTTAACGTCGTGGCTTGTTTGCTGGCGCCTGCCGTTTCATAAAAGCAGGTTAAGTTTCGAGTCCGAAGTCTGGCAACAGAAAAGTAAAAAATAATTTGTGCCTAATTTTTATGACCGCAATTTCTTGACCGCATTTCGGTTCGGCGAGTTCTCTCCCCAGACTTTTTTATTTTTAATTTTTTAAGAAGGTAGGGAGGAGAGTTTATAAAATAAACTCTTAAGAGCCCATAGGGCTCTTTATATAGGGGCACTGCAACTGCGGTTTTTGGTTGGGCTGCTCAACCAATTTCGGTTCAAAAGCCAACCAATTTTTGAGGCCTTTTTAAACCAACTCCAACCGAATTTAGGGGGCAATTTTGGTTCTGCTGAGGCGCCGCATGCGTCCTAATCTTGCATGTCATGCTTAATGATCTGCTGCTTAAAGTTTATACTCTTGTACTTTTTTTATTGACTCATTTAGTTTGCTTAGTAATGTGCGTTTTTTAAAAGTTGGTTGGGTAAAAAAAGAGGCCATCCATAGCCCACCTGTGGTTCCCATCCCTAGGACTTAGACTCTAATTCAATCTGCCTGAGGCTCTCGAGGTGGCTTAGCTCCTCCTCAGAGAGGCCGTTCTGCTGCATAAATTTCCTAAAGAGAGTAGTCGCCACAAACGAGCGGTCAACCTCATAGCCGTTGACTCGCCGCTGGTACTCTATCCAATTGTCGAGGCTCTGAAGCACTCTCTCGTCAATGGAGAAAGATGTTTGACGCTTGCCTCCGTCTTTAGGTTCGGCCACTCCTAGACCCCCTCTATAAACAGGCTGACTTAAAATAATACAAATTGGAAGAAAAAACTGAATTAAGGTCTTGCTTTTTGTTTTTAGACTCTCTATAACTGGACTCACCTACCAAGCCCCGCCCTCTCGTACTTGCCCTATGTATGACGGAGCCGAAGTAGTTATATTTACATTTTATTAAACCTGAGTCGTGACTTTGCCGTTTCTTCTTAAGGTTCCTGAAGCTCCGAAAGGGGCTTTAGTTTTTTGGGGCATCTTGTACTCTATATATCACAACAAAATCTTGTACTCTAAATAGCACAACTTCTTTTATTACTGGGTAATGCTTTATTTTTGCTGAGTTAAATTCATGGCTTACCTTAGGCATTACTGGGTAATGCGCAGGCCGCTAGTTTCATCTACCGATTTTGGTAGTTCTATCTAGCGGGTATTTATGCAGAGACTTGCATAATTATGCGCTACTCATCCTCTGGGCAATGAGAGAGCGGGACAGTCTTGCCTGCATACTCATGCGTACAGTCTGAGAGAAACTGCACCATGCCATCGACAAGAAATAAATGACAGACTCTTTTCTTTGGCGGGTCGCCGTGAGGGTATTGGCAGAGCAAGCTCGGGCTAAAGGTCGGCTTTTCTATGTTGCCGTTGAATTGCCAAATAGGCGCATCGCTACGCATGAGGAGCTTCTTCATTTCAGCTATGCTCTCAGGCGAGCGGCCCGTAACAAAGGGGTGATACTCTTTGCAGCCGACGCACCAAAATATATAACTCTGATCGAGCGGGTTCGAGTGGCTGCATTTTATGAGGGGGCGTTTAAGGGGAGGGGGCTGTGTCATGGCTTATGATATAAGATTGCGGCCGTTGAGAAAAGTCCAGACTTGCAAGGGCGATTGGATTTGAACCAACGGCGGTCGAGGCTTATGGAGGCCTCATGCTCTACCAGACTGAGCTACACCCTTGCTGCCTGTACTCTTTAATCTCACCGCAAGGGCTCAGTGGCCGTCAATATATTTAAACTTATTGAGCCCATAAAAAAAGCCCTGAGTTTCCCCAGAGCTTTTCGATTATGCTTTTACTTATATTCTAAGAGGGGCTTAGAACATTTCGTAGAAGTATTCAACGCCAGACGAGTTCACGCCTGCCACGTTGCCTGTAACCACGAAGCCTAAGTCGGCCTCACTGAATACAAGGGCATCTGCTGCCAAATCTGCGGGAGGGGCGGCGTCGGTGTATTTTTTAGCTGCGGCCATTTTCTCCTGCTTGACCACAATTCCATCAGCCGAATAGATTTTTACCATTTCTGGTACAAACCCTTCGCTGACTTTAATAGGAGCTGAGCCCCCGTTACCGACATACTTCCCTGATTTTGAGCCTTTGTGTGATGACATTTGTCCTCCGTTTTTAATTGTTAACAATTACCTTTTCTAAGCCTTAGAACTTTTATGCTACTTGAGATCGACTACCGTGACAAGCCCCTAATTTAAGGGGCCAGCAACTTACGGCTTCTTAACTAGCACTTTTATAACTGCCCCTGCTCCTGGGTCAGCCGTCCAACTGACGCTCAGAGAATTGAGAGCGGGAGAGCCGTAAGCGACAATGGCGGTCCCATTTGCCCCTGCGGTCTTCTGCGAGACTGCGAGAATTGTATCAGAAACCCCGAGGCCTGTGACAGTGAGGGCTTCTGATGCGCCCCCGCCGATTGATACAGCCGAGTCATACGCAACGAGCTTTGCGGCATCAAGTTCTAATGCTAAGGCATCAAACACCGCATCACCAGAGGGCGAGTGCGTAGTGTCTCCGTTTGTAATAGAAGATGAGATCGCAGAGGTTGCAAGTTTGCCGTCAAGCGAAACCTCAAGGCCTCTCAATAATTCAGAGAGTGTGCCCTTGCTCCCGATTTTATTTCCTTGAGTGATGTTGCGGCCTCCATCGAAATGATCGAGGGGTATGGTTTGGGCTTGTAGTGAGAGGCTTAAAAGCCCGACTGCAATGAGTGTAAATAGTTTCATAGGAATCTCCTTTTTTTGGTTTATTTTTTTACTGTACTACTTTTTAATTGGTTGTCCAGCCAGAACTTGCAATGGCTCGACTGTTACCCCAGCTAAGCCCATGAGAAAGGCCTTTAAGCCATCGGCTAAGGCGTTGGCCACTTGCCCCTTGGTCTCGGGGGCTCTTAAGAACTTCTCTTGCTCAGGGTGAGAGATAAACTCAATCTCGGCCAAGCATGCGGGCACTGGGGCATTAACGAGCACATAAAGACTGCGCCCATAATCCATCGAGGGGCTGGCTTTGAGGCCCCTATTTTTATGCGTAGGAAAAGATTTCATTAAAGATTGGTTGATGTTATTTGCTAAGGCTTTATGCAAGCCAGCTTTGGCCGATGAATATACGACTTCCATACCATGAGCCGCTCTATTTTCGGCGGCATTGCAATGGATAGAGATAAAGGCGTGGCAGTCTTTGGCCGCATTGGCTCTTAAATATAAAGGCGTTGCCTTATCTTCTATGCGGGTGAGCTTTGAGTCGATACCGAGTAGCTCGAGGGCGTACATGAGTTCTTTTGCGAATACTAAATTGCGCTCGGCCTCATGCAAGCCATTAAGGCCTACGGCTCCTACATCTTGGCCCCCATGTCCTGCGTCGATGCAGATGCGGGCTTGCTTGCCGTTAATTTTAATCATGGGGATTCTCCTTTTGCATGCGGGCTTTAAAGGCCTCCGCTTCTTTCTCGGCCTCATTGAGAGCGCCTTGGGTCTCACGGTTCTCCTCTGGGAGGTTGGCCTTTGCCTCGACGCTACTGAGAGCTGTGCCTTTCTTGGCGTTCTCTAGCTGCGCTTTTTTAAATACTTGGCGTAGGTAGGTCAAGCCGAAAACTAAAATAGCACTTACGGCAACCGATACCCAGCCGCCGCCCAAATACTTAACAACATTAAAGGTCGTTTCTTGAGCTACTGGGTCCATTGAAATTCCTGTTTAAGAGGGTCCCACTCGCCGACAAGGGTGCGGCCTTTGACCGTGCCGAGTCTTATTGAGCCTTTTTTGCCTGTTTCAAAATTAAAGAACATGGCCTTATTCCCCAGCTCATACTTTCCGTTAACGCCAATAAAAGAAACTGCTGACTCGGCAACAATAGAGAGGTTGTTACCTGTTAGCTTAATGCTGGGCTCAGAGAGTGGCGTAAATCCCATGCCCTGCCACTTGGCTACATCAGGGAGAATAGTAGCGTACTGGGCAATGGCGACCGTGAAGCCGTAATCCCAAAACGCCTCTTTAACCAGCGCCACCCCCTCGGCAACACATAGGGTATTTGGTTCTTTTAAAACTGCAAGCTCGAGCGGTATATCTAAAACGCCCTCAGCAATTTGTAGTTCTTGTTCATAGCGAATGCCGCAGCCGTAAATTCCTACCATTGCCTTTTTCTCGGGCGACCATAGGGGGAGAGATAAAATTGAGCGCCAGTTGCCGCTGACTTTGCGTACCTCGCCCCGCCAAATACTTACGGCATGGGCGGCCCGCATAATTAGCGTACCGACGAGAGGGTAAACCTCAAGCCCCGATTCATATTGATTCGGGTACTCAGGGCTGAGCATCATATTAAAGACGCATGAATGGCTTACGAGAGTCTCGGGCAGTTTTACCTGCACAAGCTCATGCTCCTCATAAGTAAAGGACTGATCTACGCCGCAGCTTTCAGAGAAAACTCGGCCAGTGCCTTTATAGTAACCTTGAATTTTTAGGTTGAGAAAGCTCAAGGACTCGCCCTTTTTAAAGTAGCAGACGCCGAGGCCGTTGAATAAATTACCGCAAGCTTGAAATTCAATGGAGGGGTAGCCAACGGCATACGCTGCAATGTTGGGGTCGTCATGTAGTTTCTTTTTAAAAGTGTTACACCCCATAAATAGAGTGAGCAGGACTACATAGATTAACAACATTACAAAACGCATTGGCTACCTCCTTGTAGGCAAATAATTCTTAAACTTTTTTAGGTGGGGCTTTTAAGATCGAGCCGATTGCATCAACCAGCCACGACCATTTTTCGCCAACAAAGGGCGCACCCTTTAGAGCGTCGAGCATCTCATGCAAATACTGCGAGCCGACCCCTGTCGTAATAGCAGCGGCCAAAGTAGCAGCCGAAAAGTTCCCAGACATAAGCGCAAAGGCTAGAATAGATAAGAGTGGTGCCATAAAGAGCTTAAGCCAATTTGGAATCTTGTCCCAAATCCAGCCCCGAAGCATAGAGTTTTTCATGCTAGAAATTAAGAGCGTGATAAGCGCTGCTAACCCCAACTGCCAACCCAACGACTTCCAATCGCTCACGGCTTTTGCCGCTTGCTGGAATAATACCCCTAAGCCCACTTCAGCCACAACTTCAGCTACGGGAGCAGCGGCTTCGGCTACGGCCTCGACGGCGGGTTGTGCGGCGGTGGCGTCTTGCGCCAGTGCGAATGTTGGTGCGATCACCATTAGCATTATTGCTAACAGCAGCACCGTTGACATAATCTTTTTCATTTGAACCTCCTTAGTTCTTTTTGTTTCTCATTAACATTATGTTCTTACTTAGCTTAACAAACTCTGTTTGTAAGTCCACTAGACCTTTACGCTGCTTGACGAGCGCCTGAGCGCCCAGAGAAAGGCTCTCCTGATGACGGCCAACCGTTTCGACGAGCTTGCCGAGGTTATCTTGTAGCGTATCGACCTGCGTTTTACTTTGGGTAAGGTCTGCCTTAATGCTGGTTGTCGCTTTATGGATTTCGAGCAGCTCTTTATTAACTTCGAGCTGGAAGTCGGCCTGCATTTGCTTCATGCGGGTTGCCGACTCATCAATCTTAGAGGCCTCTGTGCTGATCTTTTTACTCAGCTCCTCAAAGCGAGCAGAGCCCGCCGTAAGCTGGGCTGAAATGCCCTCATGGTTTTTATCCGTCTGGCTTATATACCGTTTGATAAAAAAGATTAAGCCAATACCCAACAAGGCCACAAGCCCCATTGCCGCCCATAGGAGTAGCTGAAGCTCATAGGGGAGTGCAAGATCGGGCAGGGGTATTTTATTCATTACGGCGCCTCAGGCTCATCTGCGGGCTCTGGGGTATTACCTCCAGCGAGCCAAGCGAGGTACTCTTGATAGTCGCGATTATACTCATCAAAAGGCACGATTAGCGTTACGCCCTCGCCGTCTGTCTTTGTTACCGAATTAGGCTCGCCCCCTAGAAAGTGGCGATTTAATTTATAAGTTACTAGCATTTAATCCCCCTATAATTCTGCATCTGCTGTTGCATGTCCGACAATCGCAACCCCTGCGGCAATGCCCGTACTTGCTTGGTATGAAGCATAATTTTCAAAGTTGTTTATTAGTGACATCGTATGGTCAACGGCACCAGTAGTTCTCCATGTGGTAGTTGCTCCCGTAGAAGCATTATAAAAAGTGAAAGAAGGCGCTGCTCTCTTTGCTGCCTTATAGAACCAAGTTCCAACTGGGGATTGCGCAATGGTTGAGGTATTGCTAATGTAAAGGATTTGCTCAACATTAGCCCCGCCGACATCAATACTATGCCGATAGGTCTTCTCAAAGTAGCGGCGGGCAAGCTGCAATTCCTCTGCATGGCCTTTGCCCATCGTTCTAAAATCAGCGAGCACTTTACCTGTGTTGACCATGAGGCCAGTGATGCCCCACCAATTATTAACCGTCGCCAAGAAATTGACTTGGGCGGCGGGCACATTTGCAGAACCAGTCCAAGCATTCTGAGTACCCCCGTGAGAGTCGGTTCCAGCGGCAAGCCAAAATCTAAACCCAAGACCAGAGAGCGTTGCATAGTCCCAAATGCCACTTGAGATACCAGCGGCTACCTCAGCCGCCGTAAAGTGTATGTTGATTCTCTGCCAAGTGCTGCCACCAACAATTGTATAAGGTTTAAAATACCTACGGTCTGTTGCTGAGTTGAAAAGCTCGATAGTATAAGTTCCCCCGACCGTTGCTCCAGTATAAAACGACAGAGTGAACCCTCTTTGTAGAGCGCCCTGCTCTAACATCTGGGCGAAGTCATACCCCTCAATCTTATACCGAGGAGCTGCCGTTGCGGCTGCCCCTAAGACCGCCTGAGCCGTGCTAACTTCATACCGCTGCATAGACCGACAAGACTTCGGCAAGATTGCGCTGTTACTAAAAGTCGAAATTGGCATTTTCTCAGATTTTACAATCCCAGTAATGGTGCCCGCAGTCCATGCCAAGCGGTCAGCATGATACTCAATAGTTGAGCCAAAAAGTTTAAACGCATCAGCCCGTTGCCATAATTCAAAGTTACCATTGATAATGTAGTTTCGGATTTTATCTGCCTCAGTGTACTCATAGATTAGGGGCTGGATTACCTGCGCAGGGTTCGGCAATTTCTTAACGCTGAATAAATTATAGCCCCCAGAGGTTGAGACGGTTAGAGATACGCCAGAAGTTTGCAATGCCCAAATCTCAATTATGTCGCCAACATTATACCAGTCAGTAGATGAGACTGGCGCCGATGACTCTTGAGGAGGAGGAGCCGCATTAAAGGCCGCCGATGCTCTTGGAGTCGCTAAATTCTCGCTGTTTTTTCTAATGAGGGCATTTCTCGTACCAGACGCATTAGTTGAGAAAGTAACCTGAGCCTCTACTTCATAGAGCCCCGCCGACTTAACGGTGTAAGTGTCCCCAAGAAAGCCGCCAACCGTATCATGGTCGGGAGCTGCCCAGCCCGTTACTTTTGTCCATGTGCCATCTGGGATTGATTGCGCAGTCTCTTTGCCTGCCTTGAAGCTGATTGAGCGAGTCGAATACCCATCATCAAGTATCTGGTGCTGAGTCGTAACAATACGGCGAGCATAGAATTTGTTTGTAGTATCATTGCCCGACAGTGAGCCTGTTGGGTCAGCGAAGCCTGTTTGAGCTACTGAGTTCGCAGCCGATTCCCCATTTACCAGTCTTACTTTAAAGGTCTGAGCGGCTCCCGTAATTGAAATCCTTGCTATGGCTCTAACTGGCGCTGCATGCGATCTGCCTGTTGCACTAATTGTTGCTGTGAATAATTGCTTTGCTTCATCTACTAGGGCGTTGGCATTGTCCGTAATCATAACCGCAGCACTGACCCCTACGCGCTCCCCGTTATTAGATGAGATTCCAAGATACGCCTCATAGATCAACTCATAGTCGCCAATTTCTGACAAAGTAAGCGTTGCATTCGGCACATCAACTGGAGTATCGGCTGTTACCGTATTGACTCCTGTAATTGTCGAAACTGTATTGTAGTATTTAATTTGCGGGAATGTCGCAATTGAACGCTGATTTGGTCCGAGCTTAAAATTGTCCATGCGGAGCTGATAAGCCAGAGCTGAGGCGCTCGCCACATGCATAATTAAGCGGTACGAAGTTGAGTTAATGGCCGTTTGAAATTGGCAAGCGAATCTCTCACTTGGCAGTAGATGCGTGAGCAGAGAGTTCGGTACTGGCTGAATCAAGAAAGCCGCATTGGTCACATCGTAAACATGGAATGTCACATCTCCATCGGCATAAGTGCCTGAGAAAATCTTATAGTCCATTGAGAAGTCGAGCACCTTACCTTGGTCGGCAATGTCGATTATGAATGGGATTACGACTTGCTGCCCTTGGCGGTTCGCCGCATCTTTTACAAGTGCCTTATCGCTCAAGCCCCGTAATGGCGCCGTAGAGTTATCGGCAAAGGTAATGTTTGTGCCCGCCGTAATAAAGCCCGCATCTGGCGTTGAGGCCGCTACGGTATTCTTAGAAACGAATGGGGTGAAAGAGGTTAGGTAATTGACCTCAGAGGAGCCAGAGCCATCGCCTGAGCCTCCTGTGCCCTGTCTTGTGATGTTAGCCGCTGCAATGTTCGCAATGGAGCCAGAGGCCTCCTGAGTTGCGACTTGGCCGAGCTTAAGGCCTGAGGCAAATGCTGCCCGAGCGGCCAGAGCTTGCGAAGCCCCGTCGGTTTGCGCAGGGGTAACAATAATGCTGGCGTTGATTGTATTGTCGGCATTGCTAGTTGAGGCAACCAAAGTAACTGCCAACCAACGGAACTGCGTTGCGGCTGGTACTATTGGGGTAAAGTTATTTGCCCCACCATTAAAGACCGTTACGCCGTCTGACTCATAAACAACCCCAGTAGAGAAGTCGATTTGAGCGCCAGTAAATTTAAGAATAAGGTTGCTAAGTTGCTGCTCAAGTACCGTGCCTGTATTTAAAGGCACAGAAGCGCCTGTAATAATTACCCGCTTAAGTAAGCTCGGGTGCGGTTGCAGTCTAAGCTGTTTAAAGTGGGCGTCGAGAGTATTGAGGGCAGTCTGCGACTCGGTATCAGAGGCACTCAAGGCGCCCCCGAAGCTAGTCGTTACGGTTGAGATGGCCGATGCCGTATGGGCGTTAGGCGCATTTCTCGCTGAAAGCAAATTATGGGCAGAGGGCGTGTAAGCGCCGAGAGAAACGTCAACTGCCCTTCTCAGGTCCCGCACATCTGCGATAAGAGTTTTTGGCGTATTGGCAAAGGCCGAGCTTGTTTGAAAGATAACTCGGTAAAGAACTTTCATCTCAAGTGATGGCAAGTTTCCGAATGATAAAGTCTCATAAAGATTATTTAACTGAGCATCATTGAGAGTTGTATCTTCTCGCTGCCCCATGATTGCCACGATTGGGTGATTAACGTCATTGGTTGAGAATACCCACATCGCAATGAAGTTGCCGTTGGCCGTGGCGTCTGGCGTTGTCCAAGGTCCCGCTGGGTTATTATAAGTAGCCCGAGCTGAGCCCAAATGAGAAATAAAGTTATTCGCTGCAAACTTGCGCCAGTCTCCAGCGGCTCCGCTGCGGTACATGATTGGGATTTGCGCAATTGGGTCTAGGATTTGCTCAAAGAAAGCCGCAGGCACAGCCGCATTGGTCGGCGTAATAGGAATGTCCTCATCATAAAGAGTACCGTCGGCCAGTAAAATCTGAGCATGTGTATCAGACGAGCCATCGCCCGTGCTGTAAGTTAAGCCCAACCCATTTACCCAGCGCATGCCCTCGGTATTATGGAGGTAGGCATGGGTCATGCCATCCATCGTGAGCGAGTGACGCTCCTCAGATAAAAGAATTGCCACATCATTTGTAGCGTCCCAGTAAATAGTCGCAACGAAAGTATAAATTTTTAAAAGGTCATCAGTAAAGATTTGAGTTGAAAGTAAGGTCTGCCCATCAAAGTAAATATAATGTACGCCCTCGGCATCTGGGATTATGACATTCTGGGCAGTTGTCTTTTTAAAGATGCGGCCTTTTTGATAGTAGTAAAACTCAGCGCCTACGGGCTGAATAGTAAAGGTGCGAGTGCCCGCAACAAAAGAAAAGGTAGAGCTGTTTCGGTCTGGGAAGCCAGTTGGCTCGCTCATAATTTCAGAGAGATTAAAAAGCTTCCAACCAATTGCCGTAGTGTATTGCCAGATATTTCTGATTACTTCGGAGTTTGATTCTTTAACTGCAATGAGGCTCATGCTCTGCGGTACATCAGAGTTGCCAAAGACCTGCACGGCTGTCCAAACAACCGCCACGCCAATGCCTGAGGCCTGATAAACTTTATTTAAAGCAGCGTTCGCAAAAAGCACAAGGTCGCCGTTGGCAATGACTTGGCCATCAATGGTAACGCTCACGCCCGCAGGGAGCACGGTCGCATTGAGGTCAATGGCTTTTACTTTCGTAACGACATCATTGCGCAGCTCGAGGCGCTTAATAGATTTGGTTAAGCTCTCAGCCTGTACTAAATGAATGTTCTTTTTAGTGCCGCCAAGCGCTCCCTCATAATCAGGGTCAGCATCAGACTCGCTGCTTGCGCCGATATAATCGAGCAAGTCTTGAGTTGTGCCGTCGATGCGGCCAGTAGTAGTTGAGCCGCTATCGCCTTGAAGCTCGAGGGCGCCGTTAATAAAGAATAAGTCATTGCCTGCCCTTAAAAAGATTGGCAAGAATTTCGGGGCATCTGGTACATCAGCAAGCGGCGCCTGAGTAATAGCGACTACGCCGCCTACGCCATCGAGTTCAATGTACCCGCAATCGCCGTCATTGATTGAGGAGAATACGGCTGGGCTAATTTCATAAGCATAGGGCACTGAGGCTGGCCGTAAGAATAAAGAAGCGCCAAGCGTAAGTTGCTCGCTCGCCAAGTCCCATTCAATAGAGCCGCCGCCAGTTAAGAATGAGCGCAGAATGTTTACAAGCGTTGTAAAAACCTCGCCGCCATAAAGGGGCGTTGCGCCCGTCGTATCAATAGTGCTCGGCGTATTGCCCGCCCCTGCGCCGATTACTGTTCCAAAGAATACATAGCTAGGGTCAGTTGTAATGTCAGTTTTTCTAATAGTAAGACCGCTTGCAAATACCCAGTATTTAGTTGGGTCAGTATCAACAAGCCCCGCAGTTTGCCCGAGCAAATGAGTTGTATCGACCACATTGAAGCCGCCGATAAATTGCACGGTGCCCACAAAGAAAGCGTCGGCCTGAGATACTGCATTTTTTAAATAACAAATAACTGAGCGGCCAGCATGAGAAACGCCAGCCTCAAATAAGCTGTCAACTCTAAGGCGCAAAGTTGTGCCATTATCGACAACCAAATTCGGCTCGGCCTTTTCGCCGATAGAGTCTTCGACTGTGCGATATTCAATTCGGCCTGTGCGTACGTTTACTTCAGTGCCACGCTCGAGCGCGTTGTAGCGCATACCAACCCAATAAGTATCGCCTAAGTTATTTTGAAACTTAGCTTTGGCGTTGGCTGGGTCGAGCTTTAAAAGATTGCCTTGGCCGTCGGTTGTAATTGAGGGGGTTGCCGCTTCAACTTCATCTGGGTCTGAGCCAGTAAGCCCGAGGCCTACAAAGAAGCCTTGGTTGGGGTATTGCAGCTTTAAATTTTCAAGGTCACGGGCAGCAAGGTACTCCAGAAAATTTACAGTCATCTGGTCCTGTGGTAGGAATTTTTTTAAATATATGTTTGATTTATTTTGACCAGTTGACATAGTGTTCTCCTCTTAAATAACTTGGTTCGGTAAAATTGCGTCAGTCAGTAATGGGTTTAAAAACATTTCAATTTCTGAGACCCGTACCTCAGTGCCAGCCCCAGAGCCTACGCCCCAAGTGCCATCAATATAAGTCGAGTCAGTAATCTCAATCATTAAATTCTGGTCTTGGTAGCACCGAATCAAACTTACATTTGCCATACTTAAGTCAACTATAACGCTGATGATGTAGTATGTCTCGTTATAAATTGCCGACCCGACTGGCGCCCCTAATGAGGTTGCCACCCCTGCGACTACTTTGAAAAGCTCGAAAGTCTGAGTATCGCTGCGCATAACAAGCTCGTAATAATTGAGTGAGTCTTGCACAAGAAAGCGGATTGTAGCTTTATTGCCTAACTCTATTTTCAAGCGAACTTGTAGGCTATATTTTTGGTAGTCTTCTGCCCCCGCCGCATCACAGACCTCTACGGCATTAGCAGGCAGCACAAGCTCAGTCGTTACGGTATCAATAGAGGAGCCCGCTACTTCAGAGCGCAGGCTGCCTTTGCCGAAAGTAAAGTCCTCAAAGAAGCGAATATAAATAATTCTCAAGCGCTCCGATGCTGGCCGCATGAGATTCAAGATTCTTTTTACGAGGGTCTTATTAAGGTCGCCCTCATCAACTACTCTTATGTCAGAGTAAAATTCATCGAGCTGCTCCTCTTGGTACTCAATAAACGCTACCGACGGCACAGGAATTGTCGCCCCAGTGATTACATATTGAGCTGAGCGGGAGAGCCTCAAGTTATCCACAGAACCCTCAAAGTTATCCACAGACGGCGAGGCCGCTGCAACATACATCTTTGCTGAGTTTGAGATGTCGCCGAGCACCCCGAGCGCTACGGCCGCAATGCTCTCGGTGCCGTTAAAATAAAGGCGCACAAAGCCCGTCGTGCGATTAACAACCAATACGAGATGCCTAAAGGTATTATCATCAAGATCGAGGGCTGAGCTTAGGGTATTTGAGATGGTAGTTGAGCCGTCCGAGATGGTGTAGCTGATTTGGTTTGTGATTGAATTATAGCGCAGCTCAAAGCCTACCCCGCCTACCATTTTTTTAATGAGTACGGCGTTCTGGCTAATTGCTGTTTTAACAAACATTTCAATAGTGAAGCTCTGGTCGAACTTTAATTTGGCCGCATTGGGTACTTCAAGAAAGCCGCCTCCAAAAAAATGTGCAAACTTTAAAGAGTTGGTTGTTGGCCCGTTGGCATAAAACTGAGAGTAGCCGTGCAGGATGGCGCCCATTGGGAAAAGGCTGCGGTCTTTAAAGTTGTCCTCAAAAGATAAATAATACATTACATTGCCAGCCGACGCCTGCGCCCCCACATTTGGCGGGGCTATAAGCCAAGAGTCTTCGCCGAGTTCTTCTTGCGAAAGGCCCTGCTCGCCGACAATATAGCGGAAGTCGAACCAGTTAAAGACTCGAGAATTTTTGCCAGTAAAGAGCCGAATAATATCTCGGTACCCAATCTCAAGCCCTTTCTCTTTCCAGAGAGCCACGGCCAGAGAAATAAGTTTGCGGAGGTCTTGCTCAGAAATATCATTAGTAATGGCGTCCAGTTCACTCGTAAGACCTACAATATCCTTTAAATACTCTGGGTAGGGAGTGAGGGCGGGGTCATAAAGCTCGGGTAGCTTATCAATCTTTTTAAAGATTTCCTCGAACTGCCGCTGAAAGGCCAGCACATACCGCTCAACAAATTTACCGCCAGTCGATTGATCGGCCCTCCGAATTGGAGCATGCAAAAATTTATAAATTTCATAATCAAACGCAGGATTAACCTTGGACATCTAACACCCCTTAGCTCGGCGCCACAATTGTAATTGAGAAATCTCCTGGCACTGGTAACTCTCTTGCTCCTAGCGTAATGTTTGCGGCTGGGATTATGAGCTGCACTTTTTTAACATTAAGTTGGTCGGCCTCATGGATTGCCGCAATAATTAAAGAGGTCGGTATCTCACCGCCAAATTCCCAGCGATAGGTAATGTTATCATCATACTTCGCCTCTGGGTTTAATAGGGCGGCAAGGGCGTTCTTAACTGCCTCAGCCGAAATTACTCCCGTCACAACCGCCGTCACATCAATTGGCTTTGGCGTAAAGTTTACAGTCGGCACCTCATGGTTTGTAAGTAGTACGCCCTCA